>OGCN01001026.1_pt1 | contig 40662 bp, 65 predicted proteins | sample 1570181 | NCBI WGS metagenome assembly OGCN01 (sample SAMEA4370584, study PRJEB24528) | human gut metagenome | reverse complement strand
GAATAATGAAGGTGCAGACAGCATGATGCTTATCAAGTGCCGATTCTTAAAAAACTCGGTGCCGTACGGAAAAGAGTACACATACCGTTCTGCGGAAAATGTTGCGGTTGGTGATCATGTGCAGATAAATCCGATGGCAACCGGAATCGTGACAGCTGTAAATGTTCCGGAAGATGAAGTTGCTGCATTCGCAGACAAAATCAAGACTATTACTGGAAAAATCGAGGAGGATAAAGAGAATGATTAAGGTTGAAAGAAAAAACAATCAGATGATAATTTCCGTTGAAGGTGATGTAGCAACTCTCGCTGGTGAGACCGAGATTTTGCTGAGATCATTACGGGAGAATATGGAGAAAACTCTTGGCAAAGAAACTACAACCGAGTTATTAGATAATGTTTATGAAAGATCGAAACTTTCAGAGAAAGATGCAGTGGATACGTCAGTAGTTCATGTCCTCAAAGAGGCTCTTGATGCACTTGAAACATTAAAACACATTACGAGAGGAGATAAGTAATATGGCGACAGCATTAAAACATAAACAGAGAAGCAGCCGCAAGTATCAGCAGGAGCAGAGAAGTTTGGCAAACAATGTAAACAATATGATCAGAACTGCAGCTACACAGAAGATGTTAAAAGAGTCACAGATGACATTCGGGCAGAGACTGATGCAGGCGTTCTGTGGAAAGAAAGGAGATAAATAATGGCGAACACAGCAGTTGAAAAAGGAACAAATGTAAATGTAGCTCCGGCCTTATCATTTAAGAGCGAGGTTGCGACAGTAACCAATGCTTGTGTTGAGTCCACAAGACAAATGTTAGAGGACCGCGGAGTAAAATTCGATGAATACTCAAAGCAGTGCGTTATTTCCGCAATGGGAAGTATCTACAGCCTTATCCACAACCAGGGCCTTACGCCAAATGACATCAATCCGGCGAACCTGCAGAGCGCACTGATTACAGTTGCGGCATTAAAGCTTAATGCCAATGCGGTTCCAAGAGAGTGCTACTTCCAGATTCGCAGCGTAAACACTGCAAAAAGGGGCGAAAAGGATAAGTGGGAAAAACAGGTAGAACTTGGGCTTGAAGGAGACGGAAACGATGCACTTGTGTCAAAATTTGGCCGTGGAGTCAAGAAAGTTCATCCGTACTGGCTTGTAAGAAAAAATGATAAATTTTCTTATGGAAAGAGAGTCGGATTAAAGGTAGAACCTCCGACGTGGGAACCTTCTGGTACAGGAGAAGTTGTGCGCGTTGTTTATCCTATCGAGTATGCTGATGGAAACATCGAATACATGGTCGGCGAAAGAGAAGGCGTGCTGAAAAATTTATATGCCCATTTATCTAACAATCTGATGAACGAGACATTCGGAATCTGTGAAAACCGGTACAAGGCTACAGATGAGCAGAAGAAAAAAATTATCGAGAAAAAGCAGGAATTACTTGCGAAGGCCAAAGTACATGCATCTTTAGATGACATCCTTGATGATCCGGAGCTTCAGCCGTATATTTCCCCGGCCTGGACAGAACCGCAGTCAAGAGAATCTATGATCATCAGAAAAATGAGAAACAACATCATGAAATCAATCCCGAAGGACTTTGGAAACCCTGTGGCTGCCCAGGAGTACAGAACGCTTGATGATGTGGTTTATCAGCAGGTAACAGAAGAGATCGAACAGAATGCAAATTCAGAAGAGTTCCAGGTCGAGGATGAAGTTGTCGAAGTCGGGAATACGGGAACTATGATTGCTGATAATTCAAATGCTACAAAAGATGAAAAGCAGTCTAACGATGAATCCTGGATGAGTGAATAATATGGAGCTTAAGTGTATCGGATCAGGTAGCAAGGGAAATGCTTATGCGCTGGTTGAAAAAGATGAGATTTTGCTGTTGGAATGTGGAATGCCATTACTTGCCGTAAAAGAGGCAATCGGATGGAAAATCTCGAATGTTGTCGGATGCTTAATCAGCCATATTCATAAGGATCATGCCGGGCATGTAAAAGAGTTTTTAAAGACAGGAATCCCTGTATATACGAATGCGGAAACGGCGGCAAATATCGAAAAAGATTGGCATGAAAGATTGTATTATTTGACGGAAAAGAAAGCTAAAAAAATTGGTAGATTTAAAGTAATTCCGTTTTATGTGCCACATGAAGATACACCATGTTATGCATATTTAATTACTCATCCATCAATGGGAAAAATGCTCTTTGCAACTGATTTTTCATACATTCGTTATAACTTCAAAAATATGGGAATCAACCATTTTTTGGTGGAAGCCAATTATGACAAAAATAGTCTTAATCCGGAGATTCCAAACTATGAACATGTGATGAGAGGACATGCATCACTTGATACATGCATGGACATTATTTCGGCGAATAAAACGTCAGAACTAAGGAATGTCATAATGTGTCATTTAGGACATTCTTCAAGCTCACGGGAACGTTTTGTTGAGTCAATGGAGAAGATTACAGGATTCGGAGTAAATGTCGATTGTGCGTCGTCTGGGCTGTCAATCGAATTGTGCAAAGATCCATTTTAGAAACAAAAACAGGAGGATAGGAAGTTGAACAAAGTTATTTTAATGGGCCGCTTAGTGCGCGATCCGGAAGTGCGTTATTCACAGGGAGAGGAACCGACAGCTATTGCGAGATATACACTTGCGGTCGACAGAAGAGGCACTAAGAAAAAAGACGGTGAACAGAAGGAAACCGATTTCATTACCTGCATTGCTTTCAGAAAAGCAGGTGAGTTCGCCGAAAAATATTTTCATCAGGGCATGCGTGTACTGATTTCTGGAAGAATCCAGACTGGCTCCTATGTCAACAAAGACGGAAATAAGGTTTATACGACGGATGTCATTGTAGAGGATCAGGAGTTCGCAGACAGCAAGAATCAGAATACCGAGAATGGCAAGCGCGGCAGTTACCAGCCGAGTGCGGGATCAGCGTCAACATCGGGCGGTGGCTTTATGAATATTCCAGATGGAATCGAGGATGAAAGCCTCCCGTTCAATTAAGGCGGTGATCAGACATGAAGATCTTAGTTGATACAGGGCAGCAGAAGAAAAAGCATGACCTCAAACATGCATGTATGGAAAGACTTGGCGCGGAACTCAATGTAGTTCCGTTGCCGGTCGGCGATTATGTGCTTGTTGACGAGAACGTTGAAGATGTGCTGTCCCGGAAGAAGAACCGCGGCATCGATGTCAAGAAGCTGGATTTGCTTGGGTCCTACAAAGCATCAGTGGACACGAAGAGGGACATCCAGGAGGCAATCGGAAATATTTGCGGTTCGCAGCATGATCGATTCCGTGATGAGGTGATCCTCGCACAGAGAAATCAGATCAAGCTTTACATTCTAGTAGAGAACTCTGACGGCGTTTCTAATCTCGATGATCTCGCTGAATGGGAAAATCCCCGTGCGAAGATGAAAAAATGGATCAGAGAGGCAGATGGAAGCCGAAAACAGGTATTTGTGAGTCCGAAGGCAACCAAAGGAACATCACTTGCCAAAGCGATGCGGACGATGCAGGAAGAATACGGCGTGCAGTTCCTTTTCTGCCGGCCGGAAGAAACCGGGAGGAAGATCCTGGATCTTTTAGGGGCGATGAAAGATGGGAAGAAAGAGAATTAGCATGTTCAGCGACCTCAAGGATGAAATTATCCGGCAGCTGAATGAAGGCAAGCAGATTAAGGAAATCTACGAGTCCATCGACCACGGAACCGGGATGTATGAGTATATCTCGCTTTACAGATATATCCATGTAACATTAGGATACCGGCGCGATAATGCAGACTGTGAGCATTGTTCGAATTTGATTTGGGTATACTCGCCGACGACACAGAAACAAAAGCCTGTGTGCCTGTTTAAAAAGCGAATCATGAGAACAGATTTTAAGGACAAGCCATATGTGTGCCAACAATACAGGAAGGGGGAGATCGTACGGGAAAAAGGTATTTCTGGCTGAAGCTCGGAGATGACTTCTTCCGTGATAAGGCCATTAAGAAGCTGAGAAGAATTGCTGGCGGAGATACATTCACAATTATTTATCTCAAAATGCTGATAAAAGCCATCCAGCAGGACAATAAATTGTACTTCGAAGGGATCGAAGACAACTTTGCTGATGAGCTTGCATTAGACCTTGAAGAGGACCCGGACAATGTCCGCATGACACTGACATTCTTACAGCAGAAAGGATTACTCGAAGTTGTTAATGATGACGAGTTTTACCTTGCGAATGCTGAAAAAATGACAGGATCTGAGTCTGAAAGTGCTGTCCGTATGAGACGGATGAGAGAGAAAAAAACGTCACAATGTGACGGAGATGTGACGGGGCAGTTACGTTTTGGTGACATAGAGAAAGAGAAAGAGTTAGAGATAGAGAAAGATAAAAGAATATCTAAAGATATTCTATGTCGGACAAATGTCCAACGAGCCATTGAAGCCTGGAATGGATTGGGGATAAATCCGGTTCAGAAAATGTCAAAAAGCTCTACTCGTTACAAGATGCTTGCGGCCAGAGTTGCTGAGTATGGCATTGATGATGTTCTTAAAGCTATAGACAATGTACGGGGCAGCGCATTTTTGCAGGGTGGGAACAGCAGAAGCTGGATGATTGATTTAGAATGGTTTGCTCGGCCAAATAATTTCCCGAAAGTGCTGGAAGGTAAATACAACGACAAGCCCAAAGAGCTACCGGATAATGGCGGAGGTAACGGACAGTGGCAGTAAAGGTATTTGAACCGGACGAGATTCGGAAGGCGATAAACATCATGAAGCCGGACAATGAACTGTTCGAGATCAGATGCCATGAATCAGACCGAAAGATTCACAGCGGCTACTTCCGTAGCGCAGATACCGCTTTTGAGGCTCTGAGAGCCTTGAATCCGGCTTCTGGAAACATTTACATAACATTGAACCACATCAATGACAGTTGCTATTCCAGAGGGCAGAGAGACCGTTTCATCACCAATGCCAAGCCTACCACCAGTGATACAGATATCGATGGCTATGAATTTCTGTTTGTGGATGCAGACCCACGGAGATCTGCCGGAGTTTCAAGCTCGGATGAACAGGTGCAACAGGCGAAGGAGACCGGTAATCGTGTCTATGCATTCATGAAGAATCTTGGATTCAATGAACCGGTAACGGCGATGAGCGGTAACGGAATCCATCTTCTGTACCGGATCCGGCTCAAGAACAACGAAGAAAATGAGGAACTGATTAAGAAGTGCTTAAAAGTGCTTGATATGTTTTTCAGCACTGACGATGTGGCAATTGATACGACGAATTACAATCCGGCACGAATCTGTAAGCTTTACGGCACTATGGCGCGGAAGGGGAGCAACACGCCGGAACGACCTCACAGAATGAGCTGTATGCTTTCCGAAGGCAGTAGCCAGCCAACTGACAAGGTTTACTTAGAAAAGCTCGCACAGCTCCTTCCAGCGCCTGAGAAGCCGCAAAAATACAACCGGTACAACCCACAAGAGTTCGATCTTGAGGAATGGCTGATTAAATTCGGGCTTGGATATCGCAAATCCGGATACAGCGACGGTACCAAATACGTTCTGGATCAGTGCCCGTTCAATGGGACGCATACTGGCAAGGACGCATGTATCTTCCAGAGCCGGTCCGGTGCTATCGGATTTCATTGTTTTCACAATTCATGTTCGGATAAGACATGGCATGATGTGCGGCTTCTCTTTGAGCCGGATGCCTATGAGAAACGGCAGCAGGATTACGAACAGCGGATCTATTCCAGACAGCCAGTTAAAATACAGCCTGTTTCAAAGGCAATACAGCCGGAAGAAGGGAAGCCGGTATTCTACACGGCGCGGAACATTCTGGATCTTCCAACGCCAGATGAACGATTCGTAAAGACTGGCATCACCGGCATCGACATGAAACTGCGTGGACTGAAAAAATCATATGTTTCAGTCATGTCCGGGCTGAGAGCCGCAGGAAAAAGTTCTGTGATATCAGAGATAATTCTCGATGGGATTGATGCCGGAAACCGAATTGCTGTTTTTTCCGGGGAGCTTGCACCAAAAAATTTCATGCGATGGATGAATTTGCAGGCTGCCGGTCGCGGATACACAGAGCCGACTCAGTTTGAGGGCTACTACAATGTCCGACGGCAGTATCAAGAGCGCATCGCAGAATGGCTCGGAAAGAACTTCTGGCTTTACAACAACGAGTATGGAAATGACTTCAAGGCAATCGGAGAACAATTTGAACGCTTAATCGAGGCAGAGAAGCTTGATTTGCTCATTCTGGATAATTTAATGGCTTTTAACATTACAAGCCTCGCAGAGTCCAAATACGACGCTCAGACAGCGTTTGTGATGGAGCTCCAAGGGCTTGCGAAGAAATATAACGTGCACATCCTGTTTGTAGCGCATCCGCGAAAGTCTCTGGGATTTCTGAGGCTTGATGATATTTCGGGAACTGCGGATCTGGCGAACGCTGTGGATAATGCGTTTATTATTCATCGCGTGAACAGTGACTTTAAACGGCTTTCTAAGCTGACTTTTGGTTGGAAGGAAGAGAATCCCATCTATAACGCTACAAACGTCATAGAGATCGCCAAGGATCGCGACGGCGGTACACAGGACGAGTTCATACAGCTCTATTATGAGCCGGAAACAAAACGACTAAAAAATTTCCCGGCAGAAAATAAAATCTACGGGTGGAATCGCGACAACAAGGGATTTTCTGATGCTGATCAGTCGGAGATCCCATTCTAAAGTGATGAAAGGAGCCGAGCCTCCGGCCGGGGTAACGACATGTCAGGCTCCTGACAACATGACATACAAAGAATTTTTAGAGACAAAAATCGAAATCGCTCCAGAAAGTGGAATCAATATCGACCCTGCGGAAGTTAATACAGTGTTGAAACCTCATCAGAGAGATGCTGTAATATGGGCGTTGAAGGGTGGCAGAAGGGCACTCTTTGAAGTTTTCGGTCTTGGTAAGACGGTGCAGGAACTGGAGTTTTGTCATCTGGCGACTAAACATAACGGCGGTCGTGCATTGATCGTACTGCCTTTGGGTGTAAAGCAGGAGTTTACACGTGACGCGGTGGAAATTCTGGGATATGAAAAGCCGGTATACTGCCGGACCATGGACGAAGTGAAGCAGAGCAACGGCGAAATCGTGCTGACAAATTATGAACGTGTTCGTGATGGAGATATTCAGCCGGAGTATTTTACAGCAACTTCCCTGGACGAGGCGAGTGTCCTGAGATCGTTCGGAAGTAAGACTTATCAGACATTCCTGGACAAGTTCAAGAATGTGCCGTATAAGCTGGTTGCTACTGCCACACCGTCACCAAACCGGTATAAGGAACTGATTCATTATGCCGGATATCTGGAAGTGATGGATACCGGACAGGCACTGACCCGGTTTTTTCAGAGAGACAGCACCAAGGCGAATAACTTGACCTTGTATCCGAATATGGAGGATGAGTTTTGGATGTGGGTGAGCAGCTGGGCGCTGTTTATTACTAAACCGTCAGATCTCAACCCGGATTATTCAGACGAAGGATATGATTTACCGCCATTAGATGTGAGATGGCATGAACTGCCGATTCATTATGGTGATACAGCGGATAAAAGTGGACAGATTCAACTCTTTCAAGAGGCTGCTGAAGGGCTGAAAGAGGCTGCAGCAGTCAAGCGTGACAGCATTGACAAACGCGTGGAAGAGATGCGGCGGATTGTGGAAGCATCGCCTGAAGACAATTTCCTTTTATGGCATGATCTTGAAAATGAGCGGCACGCCATAAAAAAGGCTTTACCGGACGTTGTTGATATCTATGGTTCTATGGACTATGACTTGCGCGAACAGCGTGTCATTGATTTCTCAAATGGGAAGACCCGTTTGTTTGCGACAAAGAAATCGTTATCCGGATCCGGCTGCAATTTCCAAAGATGTTGTCACCGGGAAATCTTTCTGGGAATCGACTATGAATTCAATGATTTCATTCAGGCAGTGCATCGGTGTTACCGCTTTTTGCAGCAGAATCCGGTTGTGATCGACATCATTTACATGGAGAATGAGCGCCAGATTAAAGAAGCACTTCTGGGGAAATGGAACAATCATAATCACATGGTTCAGAAGATGATCGAGATCGTGAAAAAATACGGTTTAAATGATTCCAATAAAACAGAGAGGTTGAGAAGAAAAATGGGTGTTGATGGAAGTAGAGAAGAACGAACGGTAAGAGGGACTTACTATACTGCGGTATACGGTGACTGTGTGGAGGAATCACGGGCAATGGAAAGCAACAGCATAGATCTGATCCATACATCCATTCCGTTTGGCAATCACTATGAATACAGCGCCAATTATAACGATTTTGGTCACAATCAGAATACGGACAGGTTCTTTGAACAGATGGACTTTCTGACTCCAGAGCTGCTGAGAATTCTTAAGCCTGGACGTGTGGCTGCCATTCATGTAAAAGACAGGGTGTTGTTCGGCAATGCTACTGGTACCGGGATGCCGACCATCGAACCGTTTCATGCGCAGTGTATCAGTCACTACATGAAACATGGATTTCAGTATTTCGGGATGATAACCGTTGTAACAGATGTGGTACGGGAAAATAACCAGACATATCGTCTTGGGTGGACGGAGCAGTGCAAAGATGGTTCTAAAATGGGCGTAGGGTGTCCAGAATATATTCTCTTATTCCGTAAGCTACCAACAGACCGGTCAACGGCCTATGCAGATATTCCGGTTGCAAAGAGCAAGGAAGAATACACTCGCGCACAGTGGCAGATCGATGCACATGGATACTGGAGATCATCCGGAGACCGGCTGGTCAGCAAGGAAGAACTGGAACAGATTTCTGTTGATAATCTGCAGGCTGTTTATCGAAAGTTTAGTCGTGAACATGTGTACGACTACGATGAGCATGTAGAACTGGCGAAAAAGTTGGATGAGAACGGGAAACTTCCGGCAACATTCATGGTGGTGGCACCGGGATCTTGGAACACCATAGAAGTGTGGGACGATATCAATCGGATGCGTACTCTCAATACAACACAGAGTCGGCGACGTGCACAGATGCATGTATGTCCCCTTCAGCTGGATATTGTAGAACGAATCATCAATCGATACAGCAACAAAGGGGATATTGTTCTTGATCCGTTTGGTGGTCTTATGACAGTTCCGATGACAGCAGTAAAAATGGGACGAAAAGGGTATGGAATCGAGTTGAATCCAGATTATTTCCGAGACGGAATTGGTTATCTGCAGGCTGCTGAAAATGAGATCACAATGCCAACATTGTTTGATTTTATGCCGGAGGTGAAATCATGATAAACGGAGAGCTTATTGTCGATTCCTTTGCAGGTGGTGGTGGAGCGTCAACGGGAATTGAAATCGCGACAGGCGGTTCACCGGATATCGCCATCAACCATGATCCGGAAGCAATCCGTATGCACAAAGCAAATCATCCGTATGCAGAGCACTATTGCGAAGATGTGTGGCAGGTAGATCCGGTGGCGGCATGTAAAGGACACCCGGTAGGGCTGGCATGGTTCTCGCCTGACTGTAAGCACTTCTCCAAGGCCAAAGGCGGAAAGCCGAAAGACAAGAACATCCGTGGACTTGCATGGGTTGCCTGCCGTTGGGCTGGATTGGTGAGACCGCGGGTGATCATGCTGGAAAACGTCGAAGAATTTAAGACATGGGGGCCACTTAACCGGAGGCATCATCCGATCAAAGCGAAACAAGGCGTGACATTCCAGAAGTTCGTGCAACAGCTCACGGATCTCGGATACGAAGTACAGTTCCGGGAGCTTGTAGCGGCGGATTATGGAGCGCCGACAATGAGAAAACGCTTTTTCATGATTGCGAGATGTGATGGTAAGCCGATTGTATGGCCAGAACCTACACATGGACCGGAAGACAGCGCGGCGGTGAAACAAGGAGTGCTTAAACCGTACGTTGGAGCATATACGCAACTTGACTTTTCTCTTCCGTGTCCATCTATTTTCGACACGTCCGAGGAAATCAAAAAGAAATACGGTATCCGGGCAGTGCGCCCGCTTGCAAAAAAGACAATGGATCGAATCGCCAGAGGAGTCAAAAAGTTCGTGCTGGACAACCCGGTTCCGTTCATCATCAAGGATGAATCAAACGATATAAAAATGCCGATTCTGATCCAGTACCACTCAGAAACAACAAAGGATGAGGTTCATGGACAGGGGATCGAGGACCCAATCATGACGGTGGACAGCTCAAACCGGTATGGACTTGTGACATCCTTCATCAGCAAGTTCTATAAGAGCGGAACTGGACAGGATGCGAGAGAACCGCTGCATACAATCACCGCCGGAGACGGGCATTTCGGAGAGGTCAGAGCTTTTTTGACGAAGTATTACGGATCAGGGACGGGACAAAGCGTTAAAGATCCACTGGATACCATAACAGCACAGGATCGTTTCGGACTTGTGACGATATATGGTACAGAATATCAAATTGTTGATATCGGGTTGAGAATGCTGGAGCCTAAAGAACTGTATGGCTGTCAAGGGTTCCCGGAAGATTACATAATTGACCGTGATTATACAGGTAAGACATATCCGCGGAGTGAACAGGTGAGAAGATGCGGAAACGCCGTTTGTCCTCCACTTCCTGCGGCGCTTGTCAAGGCAAATCTGCCAGAAATGTGCAGGATGCAAAGAATGCCGAATATGACAATTAAGGAAGAAGATGCTGGACAGTTAAAATTTGCTTAGGAGGAGATAGATCGTGCCATTCGAAATACATGAGTGGTTGAGAAGACTCTTTATGGCTGCTGAAGGAAAATCGTGTAAAACATGTGTAAACTACGATGGCAGATTCGGAAATGATACATGCTTTGAATGCCTATGCAACATGAGGGCGAATGGATATGAAAGAAGAAACACTTAGAATCTATTGGCAAGTATATACGGACGGGATGCGCTGCTTGAAAAACTGGAATAAGGTTGACGAAAAGACTATTGAAGCAATGACAGCAAAACATCAGATTGGCGTGATGGGGCGTGTGTTTACTTTGGCGGTCTCCGGAGAAATCCAGAGAATCAAAGAGGATATGTCTCCATTGCAGCCACTAATGTATCAGGACATTTTTGTTGATGCTTGGAACTTTTTCAAGACGCATTGCGATCAGGTTGAGGATGAAGAATGGTGGGATAAACTTGTGGAAGATATCAAGATACCATTGAAGAAATATCACCAGACATCACTTGTTAAACATCTGTTTGTGGATGTGACATTAGAAGAAATAGAACGGATTTACAAGGAAGGAAGGAAACATGCTTAGGATTGCAGAAGGTGAAGAAATTACTCTTACCAGAGCAGAGCGGCGCAGGCTTGAGAAAATGCGAGGCAAACCGGTAACTTATCAGTACACATTGGATCAGATCGAGGCGATTAAACGTCAGGCAGTGGCAGATAAGAAAGAATCGCTGAAAAAAGAAATTGCTGCCGAAATCGATGAGCATATTCAGAAAGAATGGGAAACCAGAGAGGAATTGCTGAGCGGATCGTCGGAATGTGAGCGGATGGAGAAAATCATGTGTTTACTTCTGGCATCCTCAGTCAAGGTTCTCTGCGAGAAATTCCACTGGACTCCGGTAGATGCTGGAAGTGATAAGAGATCGAAGCTGATCCAGTTCTCAGATGCTGTTCTTGGCGAGATAAATGGGATTTTGGTTGATGAGAAGATGGATATCCGATCATATGCCGATGAAGTTTATAAAGAGTATGGAATCCACTATCAAATGCAGAGTGCTGGAGGTGAACATAGTGATTAAAACACAGGTGATAAAAGCACTTATTGTGTGGATCGCAATCGCTCTTGTTTGGAGTGCGTTAGAGCTTATTTGGTATGGTGAGGTACAGCCCAGAATAGTCGATGATATTATGTGGATTTTGTGGTTGCCGTTTATCTACGATGCAATGAGATGGAGATGATGTTGGGCATATGAAAAATGTTAAATTGATCCATGTTTCATTCGACGAGGTAGAAAATTTCACACCAAGGGTTCCACAACAACGATGTCCGAATGAAGACGAGACAATTCCGAGAATATGCGTAGCACCGACTATTCGGAATGCACTTTCGGCGATTCCACAGGCCGGAGAAGTGATTTACTACATGGAGAGACTGTATTTGCCTATTGTAATTCATGCGTATTACATAGAAAGCGATTCAGTCCTTATGTCGAAAGAAGTTGTTGACAAGGTGCCGGATGCTATAGGGACAAAAGAAATGTGGGTGACAAAAGTTCCAGATGTGGTACGGCGGGTAGATTTTGAACTTGTTGAACCAGTTATCGCAAAACGAAAAGATATGAATGGTATTTGTGAAAGAGTTGTTATTGGATATGACTTTTTGCGGCGTGTGAAGTTTCAAGACAACTGGCGGAATCTGGCGACAAAGCTCATAAAGGAAACTGATAAAATTGAGCACTTCATGTGTAACAAACCTGATATCTTATATCGCACATTCATGTCAAATATGGACGATGAACTGTTAAAAGCACTGATAAGGAAAGAGGGGTGAGGAAGTAATGACACGAGCGGAGACAACGAAGTTTTTGAGTGAACTTCTTATTGCAGATAAGTTCAGAGGTGCTGGGAAACACTGGGCGAGTGAAGTTAGTATCGATCCATTTACAACTAAGTCCAAGCGAGTTGATTTTATGCTGTTTTATCCGGTAGACCAGATATCTGTGTCTGGTATCGAGAAAGGAATATTTACCTGTTATGAGATCAAGAGCTGTAAAGAGGATGTTTACAGTGGCAATGGGCTGAATTTCTTGGGAGAGAAAAACTACATTGTGACAACGATGGAATGTTACAAGGATATTATGGCGGATTTAAGGGACGGGATATTTGTCAAATATTTGAAAGAACATTATCCGGAATCGTCGACTTATTTTGGCGTGATGGTTGCGATTCCATCTCATAAGAAATTGGAAGAAGAATTTGAAAATGTCACACCATTAGATGCGTCAACTGAGTGGAAGCTTGCAATCCCGATTGCGTGCACGACAGGACCAAGAAAGAGACCTATGACAGAGTTACTGTTTTGTATGCTGCGAAGTGGTCGGTAAATTAAGCGAAAGGAGCAGGATATGAGGACCAATGATTTGAAAAGCAGAATCCGGGCGGCATATAACATCGTCCGGTACGGTCGTGGGCATTTCAGAATGATGACTTGCGGCAAATGCGGCAGCATCATTATTCATCGGATTTCTGAAAACGAAGTGAATACCAATTTTATCAAGGATGGATACCAGATTGATCAGGTATGGAGTGAGTTCTCTCAGTGCCAGAAATGCGGCGCTGTTTGTAAGGAAATTCAGCTGTGGAATTTTGATGGGGATCCATTGAAAATCGACAAGGAAATAACCGTTAAACGTGAGGATAAGTGAGATGGACGAATTAAGGCAGAATGAAAGCAGTGAACGTGACGTGATGACTCCGCAGTATTATTTTGATCAGATCAAAAACAAGAAACATACAGTTACTTCAGCGGAGCTTCGGAAAATTTACGAAAACTGCATTGAGCTGGCAAACAAATATAAAACTACTGGGCAGATTAGGGGACTGAGAAAAATTCTTTTCTGTATGGAATCCATCGAGAAGGAACAGGCGCTTGTAGAAATGGGAATCACGACTTTCATCTATAAGGATGATATCGACTTCTATATTGATTCGGTGACAGAACGTAGCAGAAGTGACCGTCCGGTAAAGATTATTGAGCTGGAACGATATGAGCGTGAAATCCCGGATGAGATTGTGGATGTTATCGCTAAGACAAAGGATCTTTTTGATCAGATGTATATCGTGTTTACCGATTATACCGGCAAGGAAGAACGCAAAATTGCTGCCGAGAAGAAGGATAAGGACCCGATCCTGTTTGGAACATTCCAGGACAGGAAGCAAAAGGTATGCGTGGATCGGTTCTATTACCTCGGAGATTGGGTGGACGAGTACTGTGATCTGACCCTGGACAAGATGATCAACCAGACTGAGAAAATGGGCAGACATATCGTAAGAACAATCAACACTCCGAAGGATATCAAGGAATTAAGAGAATATCTGGATGCTCATTACGAGGTAGAAAATAGAAGTATTTCTAATATCATCAGGAAGGCTGATGCTGATATCAAGCCCGCAAAGGGATTTTTCCAGATCATCAAAACATTTCTCACGAGGGGCAAATAATGATACATGATCTGACGGCAAATAGCGATTTTGAACGTCCCATATGGTTGGGATTGAATCTAAACAGCATTGTAGTGTCAATGAGTTCTCACGAAAGAAATTCAGACCTGTCAGAGCCATATGAGGAAGTCGTTTTAACTGGTAGTGCCGAAGATCGAAACCTTAAACGATATATTCTTGATTATGGCGATCAAAAGAATATATGTGATTGCTGTGGGGCGCCAATTAGAATACGACCTTGGGATTATGGAGAATATGGCGGATTATGCCCGAAGTGCACAAAAGATCTGGATGAATACGTTGGCCGCAAAAGATATGGCAATATGAGGCTATCATCTGAATCAGACGTGAGAAGAATGGTACATAAGCCCTGGGATATGCATGAGATCGAAATAGTGAGAGAAACCGACAATGTATTATTGTGGGACTAAACGAGGAGAAATTCTATGATTAAAAAACTTATCGAAGAATGCATTGAAAAGTATTATCTGGATGAAGAAATGTACTATTCTGAGTACCGTGAAGACGAAAATGGCGATGATCTTTCAATGAAAGACGAGCTTACAAAGATTTTGACTGCTAAGCAGGTGCCGTTCCAGATAAGCAAAGAGGAAGGATTTGATTCACCGGGATATGCGAACAGCTTTCTCGCTGTTGCATTTATTGACGAGAATGGAGAACTGTGCCTGTCAACGGTTTGCCTTGAAATTAGGTGATTAACTATGAAATTAAGAGGAAAAAGAAAGGAATAACGAATGCCCGGTAAACCGGGTTGGTGCGCAGTGAATAGTGGTGGCGTACCGAAAAATTACAACACCGTGGCCATAAGCCCATTGTAGGAAACCACATTGGGTGCATAAGGGCAAACGAATGGTGATCCACGATACAGCATTTGTAGCGTGGTGTTATGCGAGAAAAGAAAGTATGTTGGGTCAGTGCAGGAGTGAGCAGCTTTATGGCTGGATATTTAGCAGGTGATGTGGATGAGTGGCTGTACATAGATATTGCCGATCAGCATCCAGACAGCATACGATTTATACGGGATTGTGAGGCGGCGATTGGACAAGAGATACAGATTCTGAGATCTAAGGAATATAGCTGCGTTGAAGATTGTGTGAAAGTATTTGGGGGATTTAGAACCCCCAATGGATTTGCACCATGTACAAACTGGCTGAAAAAGCGAGTACGAAAAGAATGGGAATTGGAACATCAAAGATATGATTTGACGTATGTCTGGGGATTTGATCTGAAAGAACGAGATAGAGCAGATAGAACCATAGAAGCGAATTCTCAGGCTGAGCATGAGTTCCCACTAATTGAACGGAACTTGTCGAAGGAAGAAGTTCATGGATTGTTTGAACGAACCTTTTCTTTCCGGAGACCGATCATGTATGACATGGGATATCCCAATAATAATTGCCTCGGTTGCACAAAAGGAGGCATGGGCTATTGGAATAAGATTCGGAGAGATTTTCCGGCGGTTTTTGAGAGTCGGGCAAGATTAGAAAGGCAAATAGGATATGCAATCTTGAAAGATAGCAAGGGGAAGCCTGTCTATCTTGATGATCTGGACCCAAGCCGCGGCAATATGAATACAGAAGTGTTCCCGGATTGTGGGATCATGTGTTACTTGAGCTTAGAAAAATAATTTGGAGGAGATGCGATGATTGAGAAAATTGGAGCGGCAGCGATGCTCGAACAGCTGGCGGAAGAAGCAACGGAATTGGCACATGCAGCACTTAAACTTGCGAGAATTGAGCGTGGGGAAAATCCCACGCCAGTTCTTAAAGAAGATGCAATGGACCATTTAATCGAGGAATATACGGATGTGGTTCAGTGCGCTGAAGAATTGAGTCTGGTGCCGAACCGGGAACAGATCAAACTTAAAAAGATGCGTTTTGAGGAAAGGTGGAAGGAAGAACTGTATGGCAAATAATACTTTTAGAATACCCATTCCAATTGGACATCCGATCTATGAAGTTAATAATGGTCATATTGAAGAATATGAGGTTATCGGATATCGCATCGGAAGAATGATGGGAGAAGATCGGGAAGATTATGAAGAGGACTATGGGGATTATGATGGATGGCGTATTGAATATGGACGAGATGGAATAGAAGGAAGTTCACCGATATCTGCCATTGGAAATTATCTTTTTCAAAGTGCCCGAACATGGAGGGAAAAAGCGATGGAGAATAAAGAGAAGCCGATCCTGTTTAATACTGAGATGGTTCGAGCAATTCTGGATGGGCGGAAGACCTGCACAAGAAGAATCATGAAACCGCAACCTACAGCACATTATGGAACACAGTGTGCAAAACCACCGTATGTGCCTGGAGACATTTTGTATGTTCGTGAAACATGGACGGAGGAATGCGGAAAATATTACTATCGCTCAGACTATGACAGCGATTATTTAGATCCATGTGAAACTTTATCTGGTGGCTATCCGGCAAGTTGTAGAAATCATCCTGGATGTTATGGGTGTACAGCAACTTCGATGAGAATACACTGGCATCCATCCATCCACATGCCGAAAGAGGCGGCACGGATATGGCTGCGAGTTGTGGACGTACAACTCGAACGTTTGCAGGATATTACGGAGAATGGGGCAAAGGCAGAAGGAGCAATAGATAACAGAGGTTTTATTCACAGCCCGGAGAATGAATATAATCGCATACATACAGCCAGAGAGCATTTTGCTGAAATCTGGAATAGCACCATCAAGAAATCAGACATTGACCGATACGGATGGAAAGCGAATCCGTGGGTTTGGGTGATCAAATTTGAACGGTGCGGAAAACCGGAGGAATAAGGAGGACTAAAAGAATGAAGCGTGAGGATTATATCGTTGATAAGAATGACGCAGATGCGGTAAAAGCATTTGAGACTCAGCGAGACAAAATGGATGAAATACTGACACGAACATATGATTTGGGGCAGCTCAACGCATTAGAAGTGCTGATCAGTGCAGTAGACGATGGAACATGGGATGATTTGACATATGAAAGGGTTGTTGCGGTGAGAGATGTGCTGGAACGACTGATGCAGTCTGATAGTAATATCCACGGAGGAGAAAAAAACAGATGACACCAAAGAGATGTGATAACTGCCTATATGAGTACGCCTGTGACTGGCGCAAAGCAGAAGAAGAACTGAGATGCGAGGACTGGAAGCCGGAGGTGATGAGCAATGGATCTCGAACAGAAGAGCATTGAACGGATCAAGATGGCATCAGAAATGAGCTTACACCACTACGGGAAACCGCTGATATGCACATATTCCGGCGGAAAAGATAGTGATGTGATGCTGGAGCTGTTCAAGCGTTCCGGCGTGCCGTTCGAGGTACAAAACTCACATACAACAGTGGACGCACCGCCGACCGTATACCACATCCGGGAAGTTTTCCGAGAGCTTGAGTTTTCTGGAATCCCGTGCAGCATTGACTACCATAGACAGCCAGACGGGCATTTTCTTACGATGTGGAATCTTATCCCACAAAAACTCATGCCGCCTACGCGCATCGCGAGATATTGCTGTCAGAAACTGAAAGAAGGCGCGGGAGTGAATCGCATGATCGCCACGGGAGTACGATGGGCAGAAAGCACAAAACGGAGAAGTAGGGGGGGCATAGATGTTATCGGGAAAACACCAAAAGACAGGATTTCCGCCGATGTAGAAATCATGCTGAACAGCGATAACGACAAGAAACGCTTAATAATTGAAAAATGCGAAATGAAAGCAAAAATTGTATGCAATCCAATTATTGATTGGGCAGATCGGGACATATGGGAATTCTATTGGACTGAATGCAAGAGCCACAACCTCTTATATAGAATGGGATATTATCGGGTTGGGTGCGTTGGATGTCCGATGGTGGGTAGAGCAGTGCGCATAAAAGAATTTCATGATTTCCCGACTTACGAAAGAGCGTACAAAAGAGCTTTTGAGAAAATGCTTGAAATCAGAAAAGCAAACGGGTGTGATACGAAATGGAAAGATTCGGAGGATGTTTTTTCATGGTGGATGAATGACCCAGATGTTGAGGGACAGATCAGCATGGAGTTTGGAGAGGAGTGAAGAACATGGAGATCAAGACAAAAGTCGGAATGGTTGAAATCACACAGAAAATTAAGGATGATGAGAGGCTGTGGTGGTTGCAGGCGGCTATCGAAAAAGCAGATCCGCGAAAACCAGACATGGAGTCTTCCGGTGCATGGGTATGCCCACGATGCGGAGTAATGCAAGATGAATGGAATCAGTACGGATACTGCCCGGAATGCGGGCAGCGGATCGACTGGGAAGGAATGAAATTACTTGACGATCATTCTATCATACATGATTGCGTTTAAACTCGCTAAGAAGCAACTTGCTGATGCGGAGGGGAAAGTATGCTGAAAGAATTGTATAAAATCTTAGAGCCCTGGTGGGTGTGTGAATGGACACTAATGGATGAGGAATTTAATGCCTATGATACATCATGTGGAAATCCCTGGTGTCTGGAAGAGGGAACGCCGGAAGACAATAAAATGATATATTGCCCAGCGTGCGGAAGGAAAATTAAGGTAGTTAAGACGGAAAATTAAGGCAAGGAGAAGTAATGAGAGTAGCACTGATTGATGTTGATGGGCATAATTTTCCAAATCTTCCCCTCATGAAGCTATCAGCATGGCATAAACGGAAAGGCGATTCGGTAGAGTGGTATGATCCGCTGACAGCGTGGATAAACCCGCCAGATAAAGTATATATGAGCAAGGTATTCACCTTTACTCCAGATTATCCGCATCCTGTAAATGCTACGGAGATCATACGAGGCGGTACCGGATATACATACCCATCTGGCGGGGATCCGTTGCCGGAGGAAATTGAGCATATCTACCCGGACTATGACTTATACCCGGATCTGTGCAAGGATACGGCGTATGGATTCCTCACTCGTGGATGCCCACGAGGATGTGACTTCTGTATTGTCGGGCATAAAGAGGGGCGATGCAGCCGAAAAGTGGCTAATTTATCGGAGTTCTGGGCTGGGCAAAAGAATATAGTGCTCTTGGATCCAAACATGTTCGCGTGTCGTGAATGGAAAAACTTAAGTCAACAGCTTATTGCCAGCGGGGCATGGGTGGACTTTTCACAGGGATGTGACATTCGGATTATGACGAAAGAAAAGGCGCAGTATTTAAAGGAAATGAAAATCAAACAGATTCATTTCGCGTGGGATCGGTACAAAGATAAGGAGAAAATCGTACCGAATTTCGAAATGTTTAAAAAGGAAAGCGGATGGGATTATCGCAAAATGAGCGTGTATGTGCTTTGCGGATTTGATACAACACTGGCACAGGATCTTGAACGCATATATACTCTACGGGATCTGGGATACAGCCCGTATGTGATGATCTATGACAAGTACAAGCTGTCTGCGGGAGCTGATCTGAAACGCCTACAACGCTGGGTAAATTCGAGATTCGCTTTTGCGGCGGTAAAAAGGTTTGAAGATTATAAGTGACCAGAATTAAGATAAGGAGCATTTATGACTTGTGTTGTTTTGTGCGAAATAGATGGGAATTATTATCTTCGGCATATTATTCATGGCATCAATCCAACAGATACTATAGAGAGCGTTAGGGAGAAGTATTATAAGGATTTTGACAAGTTACATGATGAGTTCTTTTTCTGCAAAGATAATGCCGAGATTAAAGAAATCCTAACTATGCATGGAATAAAGAGTTGGTAAAAATCGTTATACAAAATTAAGATTGGAGGATAAAGATGGTAAAAATCCAGAAATGCAAGAAATTTGGGGTTTGCAACGACTGTGGGGTCATCCACTCGGACGAAACACCAGTGTGGGAAATCAGAACATCTATAACGGGACATGAATGGAATACGATGATGCTGTGTCGCAATTGCATGTTGTCATTGCATACTGCTATGGCAATAGTAGCAACTCAGCATTAAAGATTTAGAAAAGGAAATGATTGAATGTTAGTACCTGCAATTTTATATAAAGAACAGATCAAGAAAGAATTTAGGTGATGAATATGGCAGTAAAAAGGCAAAAAATAGATGATATGAGACATGCTATTGGTCTGGACTATAAAAAGCCATATCACAGGCATGGAAAGACATTTTATAAACCTTATCGGAACAGGTTTTATACATATGCAGATGATTCTATTTGGAATCAATTACATCAAGACGGACTAGCAGAGCGTAGCGGTGCGGATGAACATGGTCGTGAATGGTTTTGGATAAATAGAAAAGGTTTGGACTGGCTAGGAAATCAGCTTAATATAACGATTCATGATGAAGAACAATAATTAAGATTTGGAGGAAATATTATGGCTAAATATAGAAAGAAACCCGTGGTTATTGAAGCGTTTCAGTACGATGGAGATTTAAAAGACTGTGATGGTAACTGGTATGTACCGAACTGGGCGGTTGAAGCTTACGAAAAGGGCGTCATGCATTATGCTTCCGAAAGCTGTGACGCTCCGCCGTGTGAGCTTTTTATAGAGACTCTGGAAGGCATTCACCATGTTTCAGTATGGGATTATGTGATTAAGGGCGTCAACGGTGAGCTGTATCCGTGTAAGCCGGATATCTTTGAAAAAACCTATGAGAATATTTAAAATTAAGATTTGAAGGAGTCGATAACTATGTTAATGATTCAAGATGGAATAGAAGTTTACTGCTTACCGGATGGCGCTTGTTGCGAGGTCGATGAGAATCACAGAAGCCCTCTGGACTTGGATGATTGCCCACTCGGATACGAAACATGCAACGGAAACTGCTTTTATTACGCAGAGTGATTTGAGATTTAGTGGAGAAAGGGATGAGTTGAGAAATGGGAATGGATGATCATATGTTGTCATGCATTAAGGCATTGGCAGAGAATAGAATACAGGATGCGAAAAAAGAAGCTATATGTTGTTGTTTGAATGATAATACTAAAAAAAATGCAGGAAAAACAGCGTATTATAAGAAACTTCTTGAGAACGGCTCTACTAATATGTTTAAGCTTCCTGATAATCTAAGAGGGCTACTCTATATGAAGGATGTTTCTGATTTCAGAGAGGATAGATACTATCTCGGTAATCAGCAAAAAGAACTGTTTAAACAAATTGAGAGGGGCGTTATAACAACTACAAAAATGCTTGAGTATGGAATTCCTTATATGAATAGCACATTGATATATGGAGCCCCAGGAACAGGAAAGACAGAATTTGCAAAGTACACAGCCTATAAACTTGGATTACCATATGCATATCTGAACTTTTCATATCTGATTGAATCTTATATGGGAAAAACAGCACAGAATCTTCAAAGAGTATTTGACTACTGCAAGGGACAGAAATGCGTTCTTATGCTGGATGAGATTGATTGTATCGGGCTGGAAAGAGGACATGATACCGGCGCAGATGGGGAATTAGGCAGAACCACAATAGCCTTAATGCAAGCTTTGGATGGGATGGTAGATGGTCAAATCGTGATTGCTGCAACAAACAGAGCAGACAGATTGGATAAAGCGTTACTTCGTAGATTTCAGATGCAGATTAAATTTGAACCGTTTAATAAGGCGGAACGTTCTTGCATGATACAAAAATATATGCTCAGTGTGAATCCGGCATTCTTGACTGATGATATAGTCCATTACGCTGATAAAGAACGTACACAGGCAGAAATTATTAAATATCTTATCAAAAATATTGTGGAAAAAGTAAGCTAAATTAAGAATTGCAAAGCAAAATCGGAGACTTAAAACAGCAGAAAGAAGAATTACGAAGAGAATTAACTCACATAGTCATTTTAGATGAGGATAGAAATATTAAATGAATAAGATCAAGAAAGTATAATGATTTTGTGCCGGGGTAACACCCGGCATATAAAAAACTTTTTATGCGAACATACATTCGAAAAACGATTTTGGAAGGGGGACATTATTTATGAGCGGACAGACAGCAAAAACGAAGTTGCGAGATCGTATTTTATTGGCGATGAAAAATCATATCAGTTCTGATGAGATGAATGTTTTGGAACAGGTACTGACAAAGGAATTATCCGGAGTCAACGTGGAAGATATTACAACTTTGCCGGCCGAATTGAGGGACAGTGTGGATGAACAGAATCGAATGATCATAGAAGCATTCAAGTATAAGAAACGAACGCTGAAAGAACGCACCAAAGAAAACTATCTGAATGCAGTATACAGGCTTGTGACACTGACCGGAAAGGTTTTGACCCAGATCGACGAACTGGACGTTTACAATTATCTTCAGTGGTACGAGCGAAAGAATATGAGCGTTAATGGCAAGAAGAACCAGAATACAACGATCAACAATGAACGGCTGTATTTGTCCGCCTTTTTCTCGTGGATGCGAAAAGATAAATTCCGAGTAGATAATCCGGTGGAATCTGTGGAAAAGAGGAAAACAGCAAAGAAGCCTATCGACTACTTCAAACAGGACGAGATGGCAAAACTCAAAGATGCATGCACAACAGAACGGGAGCGAGCGATTATTGAGGTTCTTAGATCTACCGGTGCCAGAGTTGGAGAGATTGAGGGAATTACACGTGATATGGTTGACTGGCAGACCGGAGACATTATGATTCAGGGAGAGAAGGGTGACCGGTACCGTACAATCTATCTGGACATGGATGCACGCCATTATTTGAAAAAGTATCTGGATACGAGATCGGATCAGAATCCATTCCTTTTTGTATCGAATAGAGGAAGCCATAATGCGCTGAAAAAAACCGGTATCCGATCGGCACTGAAACGTGTTGCAAAGATTTCTGGTGTGAAATGCCGGGTATATCCACACAAGCTCCGCAAGACATTAGGCATGAATCTGAAGAATAAGGGTGTCGATATTGGAATTATACAGGAAGTTCTTGGCCATGCTAACCCGGCGGTTACAGCGGCATACTATGCACAGTCAACTCCAGACACGCTGCGCCGGATCCGAGAGACGTATGCTGCGTAAAAAAACATTTCTTTGAAAATCCCGGGCTCAGGTGTTTGAAAATGATACCCCCCGGGGTACCGATTCCTGGCATGAAAAGCCCAGAATGAAAAATGGAATTTTTTTGAATTTTAGTAGGTGCCGGGAAAACAGAACAGAAACTCTTCAAAAGTTGTGAAAAAACTGAATTGTAGTAAAAAATGTATATATTGATGTTATGTCCGTTGGTGGATCTGTGGAGCTGCTAAGACATCAACACGAGACCGACAGACCGCGCCGGAATAGCGTCTTTATACTTGCCATCATAAAAGAATATGACCATACCATCAATAACGCTGCAGAACGGCACATAAAGGCTTATGTATAGTCAACCATACCATAATTACACATAGCCTGTCAAGATGCCGGAAATCCCGCCAGCGGAATCGAACCGCTGAAAATGCGCCACCAAGCAAGCGGGATGGTGACAATGTCACCGAGATGCTGAGTCAGAAAACAATTGGAGAACTTCTAAGCGTTTGCTATCTATTGATTTTTTGCCGTGCTGTATCAATAGCGCTTGTGTTAAACTGTATGTTTTGATATCAATGATTGGTTCGTAGTCTCCTGTATATAGCTTCCCTGCGAAAGAATTAAAACCGCAATAAATTGGACTCATTAAAATCTTTTGAATACTCCAAGCGGTCGGAGCTTTTCCGCGTTTGCCCCTGTATCCTAAGCGTTTAGCTTCTTCAGATACACGGGTAAGATTCTTTGTTTTGATGTAATGATCAAAACAAAAACGCACATATTCGGCTTCTTTCTGATTGATAGTAAATGAATCCTTTCCGGCCAGATCATAACCGAGAACTTCGGAGCAGGTACGTTTCCCTTGTTCAGCGCGTGCTAACATGGCAGCGGTCACACGTTCGCCGGTTAACTCGCGTTCAAGCTGGGCGAATATTCCCATGATGCCGACCATAGCGCGCCCCATTGGGTTAGATGTGTCAAATGCCTCTGTATATGACACCATATCAATGTTCCATTTCTGGAGCTTTCCCATGACTGCATACAGATCCTGCACGCTACGCGTAAAGCGGCTCAGCGCCCAGAAAAGGATCATGTCAAACTTGTGATTTTTAGCATCCTCAAGTAAATGCACCATTTCTGGGCGATGACTAATATCTTTAGCAGATATACCGCGATCGGAATACAGAAAGTATACTTCATATCCTCGTTCTGAGCACCAATTTCGAAGCACCTTTTCTTGTGCTTCGAGGGAATAGCCGTTTTCAGCTTGGTCTAAGGTGCTGACCCTTGTGTATATAGCTACTCTCTTTGTTATGATGTTTTCAATCATTCGCGATCAATTCCAAACTCGAGCAGCGCGGAGTTTCCCATTTTCTCAGGATAGAGCCCTTCATTGTCTGCTACGACTTCCCAACCGTATTTGAATGATGTTATACTGTCATAGTATCCCTGTGGGTCTTCTTCATTTCCGTCCCAATCGCGTGCTGGGTCTGCACCGTTTCCAATTTCTTCGATGTCATGGAGCAGGCAGCCGCTTCCTTCGTAACCATGCGCATACTCAACGTTCCCATCATCATCGAACACGTACAGCATTAAACCGCCGCCGTTATCCTCAATAACTTCGTAGCGCTTTACATTTTTGTTGTTTTTTGCCATAATAAAATAGCTCCTTTCGTGTAGGGGTGCCGGTTGTGTTCGTTGGTAGCGGTGCAACCGGCTATTTTTATAGTGTTGCATTCTGGATATGATCCAGAAAATCCGGTCGGCGGACTGAACCGCCCACGCCTAAAGCGTCACCGAAAAAATTGTCTATTTTACGCGATACCAAGACCGCGCAAAAATTCTGTGTTTACGTTCTGCCAGTATGACGGAACCAAACTCGTATAACCGCATACGGCGCGCAAGTGGTACAGATGCCGCCGCAATCCGGACAAAGGACACCACACGGAAGCCCCGCAGCCGGAACCAAGAACCGGGATGCTGTACACGGTGCCATCATAAGCCCATAAGTCCCAATTGCCCTCGTGTGAAACAAAAACGCCGTTTTTCACGATTTTCTGCGCCTGATCAGCCCACAGAGAGCCCATAGAATCAAAATCATATTTTCCCATGCTATTTTACCTCCTGCATTACTTCGCAAAGCCAGCGGACGCCATAGCCGCCCACAAATACACATATAACAGCTATAAAATTCATCATGTTGTTATTCCTCTTTTCTTTTCCGGAAAACACCGCCCCGAGGAATCGAACCCCGGGAAACTCCAAACGGCTTAATACTTCATCGGTTTCTCGTAACGGATAATGGCGACTTCTTCGCCGGTGCTCTGGAGATGTCCAAAGCCGTTAAACATTGGACCCGCAAGCCCTAACAGTAATGGCTGTCCCTGGAGCTCGTCCCGTGTACGATCACTGTAATGGTATCCATATATGAGGCTGTTGAACTCCTCCGCGGTTTTAATCTCCGCCGGAAGATCATAAACACATTTCATTCCATTTGATTCTGTTCCAATAATCATATATATTCCTTTCTGCCTGCCATCATCAGCGGACCGGCGGCACCCGATCCGGACGCCCACAAGGGCGTTTCGGCTTTAGATTGTCAATTTTTCAACTGCTTTCCTTTTCCTCTCGTTTTCTTTTCGACTTATGCTTGAATCGTCAAATACGATATCGAAACCATCACGGGAAAGCGTAGCAGCCATTTTGCAAGGGTTGATTTTTGGAAAACTGCAAACGTATTCAATAACGTTCATCCTGATCTGGTCATTACTTTTCCCGAGCTTTTCAAGATCCTTCCTGTAAAATTCAAAAATTCTATTTTCTTTTTCCTGTGCTGTTTCTTTTCTCATAACTCTTACCTTCCTTTCAATTTGCCCTGTCTCATCGGTACAGGTGGGGCGGTTCCTGCAGACCGCCAATCGGCGGTTTCGACTATTCAGATATTCTGCGAAAAATATCAATGACTTTTTCGGCTTGTTCTCTTTTTCTGTCGCTCATGTAACCGCGTCTGCGGCTCTTAAGTGCTTTTTCAGCGGTTGCAAGGCTATTAACACCGAAATGCGCCGCGTACCTCAAGAGCCGCACTTCTTTTTCTGGAAGCTTAATAGCTTTTAACGTGTCTGGATTGATGCTGTAATCCTCCTTGTCTTCCGGGTGGAGATTCTCGCATAACGGAATCCATTCTGTAGACTTCATGTTTGCGCCGATGTTCCAAATGGAAAATCCTGCCGGGATTCTGTCGACAATCTGAAAAACATTCTCGTTAAACGATCTATTGATTATGGTGTTGCCGATGATTTCAAACTCTTTTCTCATGGTTTGTATCTCCTTTTCTGTATGGTTCGTTTGCTGTTCCTTATGGCTATATGATAGCAAATATAATGCACTTATACAAGATGGAATATTACACAAAATAATGCACTTATATAATGCAAAATATTATGCAAAATATATAATGCACTTATAAAGTTGACAGTATAATGCACTTATGATAAAATATAGGAAAAGGAGCGTGATAAAATGGAAGAATTGAAAACAACAGAAGCCCAGAGAAAAGCAGTTAGGGAATATGAAAAAAAGAATGATCGCATTAATGTTATTTTTCCGGCTGGAACAAAAGATAAAATGAAAGAATTGGGAATTGAAAAGCCGAATACTTTTATTAAAGAAGTTGTGGCGGCTGAACTGGCAAGAATGGAAAAATACAAAAAATAATGCACTTATAGCATTGACAATATAATGCACTTATAGTATAATAGAAACTGTCAAGAGGTAGTAACCGAATGATAGTAACCGGGCAAGCGGAGAAAGGAGACGCACATGGAAGAAATGCAGATGACAGAAGTTGCAAGATTGATTGAAGGACTTAGAGCCGCCGGATGGAGTGAAAAGAAGATCAATGATTTCTTACTTTTCATCGAGACCGGAAAAGAAGAGTATAAACCAACAAGGGAATAAAAAAAGAGCCTAACGGCTCACAGAATCCAGAGAGGGCGGAACTTGCCACCGCTCTCCAGTAAAGAAAAGTATAGCATATATTGCATTATCTATCAAGGCTGTTTTATAAACCACAGGAGGTAAAGATTATGGTAAAAGACGGGTGGCACACAATCGGCGAAAACACTGACGTATACGTCGAAGACGGAAGAGTTGTCAGAGGATTACGCTACGATAGCAATTCCAGTCCAGTCACAGCTTATCCATACAAAAAGTGCAAGGATGGTGGCTGGGAAAATTACAGCGGCGTGAAGTACGAAACATTCAGGAGTGGCCTTAAAAAAGGTACTTATATTTTGGCATAGTAAGCGGATCTGAAGGAAGAACGGGCGCGGCTTATGAAGAAAATAGAGGATATTGATAGGCAACTTGCTAAACAATTTTGATATTGTAAAGGGTCGGCATCGCGCCGGCTCTTTTTTTCGTTGTCTGGCGTAGGGCAGTGGGTCGATTTTGAGCCTTTGCCCTGTAAAATAGGCAAAATAAAAGCCCCGCCAAAAGCAGAGCTTACATTCTCCGGCGTGCCGTTTTCGGGGAGGTTGCGCCGGTCAACCCTTGCCATATGTATAACTGATTTGTAATAGAATGTCAAGCACCTTTTGAAAAATAAATTAAATTTTTCTGCTTGCGTTTTTCTGAAAGTTGAGTTATTCTGAAGTTGCCGACGGGGCTCTATACACTCAGGGATGTAGTGAAAAGCACTTTGAAAACATAGCATAAAAGTTAGGCAGATCGGACTTTAAGATAGTTTCGGTCTGCTTTTTGTATGCAAAAATATAGGATTTTTAGAGCTATAATATTTAAAATTATTGTAAATCAGGTATTGACAATATATATTATATATATTACATTCCTAGGCTATATCCCCCTGAGGTAATTATAATATATATATTATATAAGGGGTTATAGTAAGACCTTAGCATATATCAAAGGCTCAAATTTAACCCATTGATAAAATGCTATTGACAGTATAAAAAATATCTGTTATTGTATACCCAGTTAATTAAATATATCGCATGTGCGAGGGAGTGGGATCCATCTTGATCTTGCACATGATCCCCGGGTCGGAAGGATGCCGGGAAGTATAACCAGCTCACGGAGCCTTGACGTTATAGGACAGATTTAACAGTCTGTGCCATTTCGTCAGGGCTTTTTTATTTGCCTTTTAAACAGTGCTTGGAATTGCGGATAAGGAAATTACCATCGAAGAAGAGAAAACAGCGGTAAGGCGGCAAAATGGAAGTCTGAGAGGTATTAGAAACATGGGTAACAGAACAGATATAACAAACAACTCACAAAATGGAATACTGAACCAGATAACACCACGATGTGATTTTAATGTATGCCGTTTCTATTTGCCATCCGGTGAATGTTCTTCGCTAGATCAGCGGCGACACTGTCTCGAGATCCTGCTCACAACGTTACCGGATCCGCAGGACGCAAGAGCCGTGTTGGAACATCTGGAAGAGATGCGAGAAGAGTTAGGTTTATAAGAAATAGACTTGTAAGAGTCAGAAAGGAGATATACAGAAAAGAAATGGGATACAGTAAAGAGAAAGAGAAATACCAGGTTACAGAGATTGATATAACTCTTGACACAGATGACAAAGAAGAGCAGGAAAGAGAGTATATAAATGATATTACTTCCAGAATCATGAAAATAGCTAATGATTATATACATAGACATCCCAATATTGATATCTGTACATCTCAAGGTATTACAGAACTCTGTAAGGATATTAAAAGAAAGTATAAGGCAGATATTAATAATATAAAAGAATTAAATATATTATGGGATATCTATACATGTATCTGTTGTACTTGCAGGATCAAGCCTACTTTAATGAGGTTCTGTATTATGGTGGGTATTGATGCTACTACAATGACAACATGGGTTAATGGTGAGTATAGGGTAGCGTCCGGGCACTCCAAATCGGCGCAAAAATGGAAATCAGAATGTGAGTCAACTTTATACGACGAAGTTATTCAAACCGGCAATATCGGCTGCATGTTCGCCTTAAAAGCAAATTATGGCTATAGGGACAACATCCAGATCATACAGAGTGACGGACGGGATCAGCTGCCGGAGTACAGCCGGGAAGAGATCGCCGCAAGGGCTAAAATCGTGGATCAGCTGCCGGAATCGGTGGACGATCTGCCGGAATAAGGGCTTGAAAATAGCCGCTATTGTCTGACAGTATCACGGCAAAACGTCACACACAATTCTATACAATTTGATGGCAACATGAGAAAGTCTGGAAACGCCTTATTTTGCTGGATTTCTTGAGTATATGGAGAAATTCAACTATTCGCCAAAGAGACATTTAACGAATAGTTGGAAGGACATAACACAGAATTGTATTAAAATTATACAAGACGTCGGACAATATAGAGACAGCCAGAAAGAACACCCGGGTAGGGGTCTAATGGGGCGTTGTTCCCGGGCGGAGTTATCCCCTCAAATTTCCAAAAAATAAAAAAGCCTTTTCCCACACATTCTCAACGGAGCATTTTAAAAGGCGGTGGGATAGGGATGCCAGATTCAAAATTTTTCAAAAAATAAAAAAGAGGTACACGACAATGTGCACATGTGGAAAATGCAAATACAGAACAAAAGAAGACGGTGAGTGGATCTGTAACAATCCCGACGGCGAGAATTACAGCTTAGAGGTTGAATGGACCGATAGCTGTATTGACGGAGAGGAGAATGGATCACGATGAAAGAATGCAGAGCGTGTTTTTACTGCGCGAGACATCACGGACATTTGGCATGCATAAATAAATCCAGTGATAATTGCGGCAAGTACATTGAAAAAATCACTGAATGTGATGAATTAGCAATGTGGTCTATTATTGACGATGGTGATGATCAGTCAGGATGTTTTGATTTTGCCGCGCAGGTTGAAAATGACAGCGATCCTGTCAACCATCCAGTGCACTACACGAACAGACAGCATGAATGCATTAAAGAAATGATTACGGCATTTGGAACGCAAGCAGTTATCAACTTCTGCGTCTGCAATGCATGGAAATATCGGTACCGGGCTGACAGCAAAGGGAAGCATGATGAGGATATGGCAAAATCGGACTGGTACATGAATAAAGCGATGGAATTACAGAAAGCATTGGGCGTAAGGTGGTGAGTATATGCTTACAAAAATCATTGCTTTATATATGATTTGTAAATTTCAATTTCCACTTTGGTGTAAGACAGCAATCATCATAGATTTGATTTCAGATATGATTGTTTTGCTACTGAAGCCATACGTCGATGCAAGGAGGGAGAATTAGATGATTAAACTTGAGAATACCGTCGCACCGTCACCGGAGCAGTGGCAGGCAACAATCAGAGGGACACGCAATCCGATGAACAGCTGGGGCAAGAGCGATAGTCAGTTCTGGCCGGGACATATGAGAATCGGTGAAAACGATCTGGATCTCATGAAGCGTTTGATTAAGGCAGGGACGGATCATTCAAAGTTTATACGCTTCCTTCCGGTCATGGTCGATGTCACAGCACCATTGTATTGGTGGAAAGAATTTGACACGTATAAGGTTGGTACGGTCGCGAACAGCTGTAGTACGATGCATAAAATCCAGGCTAAGGAGTTCGCTCTTGATGATTTCAGTTGCGAGCATCTCGATATCCGCACCAAAGCACTGCTAGAAGAAATAATAAAGGCATTAAATGATTATCGAAAATTATATATCGAATACAACCCGGACGATTTCGAGATTAAAGGGTGTCCGAGTAAGAAAGATATTTGGTGGCAGATGATCCAGCTTCTCCCTACGTCCTACAATCAGAAGCGTACAGTCCTTTTGAACTATGCGGTGCTGCGGAACATCTATCATGCCCGTGCAGGACATAAGCTTGATGAGTGGCAGCAGTTCCGGGAGTGGATCGAAACTCTCCCGTATTCGGAGCTGATCACGATGGAACGATAGGAGCAGACAGATGATAATTGTTAGAGGAACTGTTGTTTTTCTGGACATTGTACTGGCGGCGATGATGGCGTATTTTGCAAAGCTCAGCATCAATGACCGGGAAACAAAGACAGGATTTGCGGCGATGATGATTTTGCTGATTGCCGATGCAGTGTTGATTTTGCGATAGGAGACTGATATGAAAAACTGGAAAGTTGTGTTAATTGCGATAGCTGGTGTTGTGTGCATTGCCGGATCTGGAATGTTCGGGATTCAGGGAAGCCGAAATCATGCTATTGCATTGGAGCAGGCGGTTGAAACTTCTGAATCGGATATTCATGTTCAGGAGAAACGCCGAATTGATCTTCTTCCGAATCTTGTGGATACTGTGAAACAATATGATAAGCACGAGGCGGAGGTATTACAGGCAATTGTGGATGGACGAAGCAATACCTCGGACATTGAAAATGTAACCACAGCAATCACTGCGGTCGCGGAAGCGTATCCAGAACTGAAGAGTAATGAGAATTACAAACAGTTGATGACCGAACTGGCAACAACAGAAAATCTAATTGCCCAGTATCGATCTGCATATAACAAGCAGGTCGGAGCGTACAAGCAATATGTGAAGGGTTTTCCAGCCAGAGTTTTTCTTAGTTGGACTGGATATGAGATGCAGGAGTATGAGCGGCTTGATTATGGTGCTCCGGTAGACGCACCGACTAATTTATTTGATAAGTGACGGAGAAACATATGCAATGGATGACAACGAAATTTCATACTCCACCTGAAAATGTGCCTTTGGAAACGAAAATTCACGATAGATTAGGCGACCGTAATGTTCAAATACTTTTCCGACAAGGGAAATTATGGTTTGTACCAGATGGCAGTATGTATGTTTATTATGAACCAACTCATTGGAGATATTTAGGGTAGCTTATGAAAATAACCAAACGTGAGATTTTGGCAAGCGTTACGATTATCGCAATCATGATTCTTGTAGGATTTGTAATCGTCGGTAGGATTGACGCCTATCAGGTGCAAAAAAATTCTGAGTATTATTCAGCATTGCAAATCACAGATGCTGAACAGTTTCAGTATGGAATGGACACCTCTGTTGGAAATGCATTCGTATATGGGACTCTGGAAGCAGCAGATCCGGTGACATATCCAGAGATTGGCGGAGAATATCTGTATGTTGAAAAAGTCGAAGAACATTATACCATGCATACAAGGACTGTAACGACTACGGATAGCAAGGGCAACCACCATACACACACTGAGGTGTATTGGACATGGGATTATGCTGGTAGTGAAAATGTTCACAGTAACCGAATTAAGTTTCTCGGGATTGAGATGGATTACAAGAGAATCCAGAGACCAGATGCCCATTATATAGACACAATAAAGAAATCTTCAAATGTGAGGTTTCAATATTATGCTACTCCGGCAAAATGCGCAGGAACCATATATACGGATCTGCGAGACGGGGCGATATCTGAGAATTCAAGATTCTTTGATGATGTTGGCATCGATACGGCGATAAAGAGAATGACATCATCGCGCACTTGGTTGTTTTGGATCGTTTGGATTTTAGTAACAGGTGGGGCAGTATATGGTTTCTATTATCTTGATAATGACTGGTTGAATACTTGAGGTATCAAATGGTTTTAGCTTATTTGGGAATTATCCTGTTTCTTCTTGTGGGAAACAAGGTTAAATTCATAGCCGATAGCCCGGTAAGAAGGGCAGAAAGAGCTCAGGGATCTGATAGGTGCGGGATTCCCTATCAGTGTGTGCCATCGAGGCATCCAGAGTAGTTACAGCCCGGGTGGATCAAAGGCGTGGCATTTTCTGAATCCCGGGAAACATCATTTGAGAAGCTAAGGGGCCAAAGGCAACGCAGTCATAGTGGTAAGTTGCTGAAATGTCCACTAACGTGAAATTATCTTTTCTAAATTGTGGAAAAGCGTTTATGACCGGCAGTTAAAGCAGAGCCGACTTGAACGATATCAAGGGAAAAATACTATGCCATGAGTCCGGTTGGTCGAGGGAGTGGTCTTGAAAACTTACTGCCTGTGAAAGGGTCTGGGGTTCGAATCCCTATCATGGCGTCCGGAGCGAACTTGGTGTAGTGTGGTGGTTCAATTCCACCTGTGGGCGTAGCTCTTGCGATTAAGGTTCCCACCGTTTCTTTCCTAATGTTCTTGACGATACAAAGAAAATTCGGCCCGGTTAGTCAAGCGGCAAAGACACTGCCCTTTCAAGGCAGTAACGAAAGTTCAACTCTTTCACCGGGCGCTATGGTGCATTGCCGTAATGGTAGCGGAGCGTCTTGCTAAGTCGTCCTGCAGAAATGCAGTACAGGTTCGAATCCTGTATGCACCGTTCCCGAAAAGGGAATACCCCTCATATTCCATATAGCTGTTTGCTGTTAAGGCGGAGCGAATCTGCCTATGGTTTCTGGTTTGCCATAACCAGGGTTTTCCTTCTCTAAAATTGTTGTTGCATGGAGATTAGGATTGATGAGAATGCTCAGTAGCGGGGTGCAAGTCCTCGCCCGTGTAATCCTGACTACTGCTTGAGGGTAAAAGAGCGGCGTGTAGATTGGCGGTAAAACGATATGACTCTTAAAAACCGCATAGTGCAGGGCATGGCACGAACAAAACTATTGCTAACCGGCATCGGCCGGTTAAATCGAGGTAGCTCAGAGGTAGAGCGGTCAGAAGCGCGCGATAATACAGCTGACAGGTAAATGGTTCGATTCCATTCCTCGGTATTCCGCCATTCACTATGGTGGACATGTTTTTAGACTCCTTTTCTTACATACGATGCCCCGGTTCGTCCGGGACATTATCGGAATGCTGCTCGTAGGCGCGAGTATTCGGGACAGATCCCGAGTGGACGGAGGTTCGAATCCTTCCGTTCCGATGCAGGCTGGGTAGCGCCCAGATGAACTGAGGTACGCGCAACGCCTCAGAGAGATTGACAATGCCCATGAGAAAACACTTGATAGTCGGCGCTGATAGTGCACAGGTGCTTACGAAGATTCAAGAAATCATCGAATGGGATGCGCACAAAGCGGGATAGAGCAGTTGGCAGCTCGTCGGGTTCATTTCCCGAAGGTCGTGGGTTCAAATCCCACTCCTGCAATTCATTGGCATATAGTCCAGCGGTCAGAACGCTTGCCCGTTAAGCAAGATGTCGCCGGTTCGAATCCGGCTATGCCAGCTTAAACATGATTACCTCGGTGTAGAGAGGTTTTTCAGCCTTGCCGAGATGTGCAGTAACGAGATAGATAAATTCGGGATACTGGATTTATTGATGCTTTCCTCAGAGAGTGATCCTGTGGAGAAGATGGAAACCGTCAACAATGCTGTGCAGTGTATCATCATAGAGAAAATCAAAAGCAGAATCCTTGTGGTCGGCGTAGAAAAGACGCCTGCGGTGCAGGAATAATCCATTGATGTCGGCAGTGTGAGAGACTACGGACTAAATGGAACTCTCAAAGAAGTCGATTTGCCTTGAACCTGAGAAATCGGGGTATAACACAAGAAATTCGTTAAAGTAGCGGTATGGCAGCAAACAAAAAGTTTCCTCAATAGAGTATTGAGTTTTTAAAACATCTGAAAGAACCGTGAAATTTGCAGGTGAAATCCTGCATGTGCTTTGACCGCGGCAAGAAGCATAGGGTCGCTCCCGAAAGCTCAGACTTGTCGTCACATTGGCTGAATATGATTGCATCGGCGATGGATAAGGGGAAGCCCTAATCATGTTTGAAATAATGCGGAAGTAAAAATAGAGCGTAAGAGGCGGTAGCGGAACAAGATTGCGTATTGAAGTACAAGTCGGGTAAACATCTGGGCGCAATCCTGCCGATAAACAACAGAAAATCATAACGCTTGTCCCTATTCATAGGTGCCGACTAACTGTTGCATAACCTCTGCTTCCACGTTTTTTATGGCAGGCATTACAATTCATCAGATTTAACCGCCTGTTCCTACTGGGGTGTAACTTAATTGGAAAAGCACACGACTTTTAATCGTGAGAGTGTGGGTTCGAGGCCCATCATCCCAATTCCCTGCGGTCGGCAGATAAACGCAGAGAGCCTTTGTTGCAGCTGGTGGCTAAGAACTGCAACAGCTTGGGGATAGACCGAAAGCTATCCTCACGCTCAGGACCATTAGCTCAGTTGGTTAGAGCAGCCGCCTCATAAGCGGTCGGTCCGGGGTTCGATGCCCTGATGGTCCATTTTGGCTGAATTATGCTGACTGCATGCAGTTGGTCTATGTTTTGGCTGAAGATCTGGTAACAGCGCAGTAAGTAGAGGCGGAGAACTGCGAGAACAACGTACATCCGAGGTAAGGCACAAAGAGTTGGACTGTGTCAAGGCTCTCTGAGTAAATAGTCGGTGGTTTATGAGAGCAAAAAGAAAAGGAGGAAACAATGGCAGATAGAATTCAGTTTTGGAAAAGAGATTTTTTAGAGGAACAATATCTGAAACTTGAAAAAGAGAATATAGATTTAAAGGATAAAGTTCTGGAACTGGAATTTAATACAAAGATTCAAATTAAGGAACTAATGCAAGAAATTGATAAGAGTAGGAATCAGCTTTCGAGAATGAAGTCTTTGGAAGATCAGCACCAGCAAGATTGTATCCGTATCAACGAACTTACGGTTACGGTATCGGTTCTTTCAAGGCTGTATAGCAGTCTGAGAAAGACAGCTGGTTTAGATTAAATAATGGGCTATCGCCAAGCGGTAAGGCACAGGACTTTGACTCCTGCATTCGCGGGTTCGAACCCCGCTGGCTCAGTTGAACATTGAGAATTGAATATTGGTGGTTGGAGTGGTATCATTTCCTTATAAATAAATATCGAGAGGACTGTGAATATATGGACGTTTTAGGCTGGAAAGAGAGATTTAAACACAGGAATGATATCACAACACGGATTACTCATTTAACTAATGGAGATACGCCAGAAAAAGCCTTTGAAAATTTACTTTCAATACTTGAAGATAGAACGATTAAGGGCGGTCATGGTTATGTTTGTGGAAGCGATGCTGTTGTGTGTTTACAAGAAGCACCGTTAGGTTCTATTGCAGAAAATTTGCTTTACGAAAGAGCATTAAGAAAGGCAACAGAATCAACAAAACATAGATATAGAGCTTTTGGCTTGCGATTTACCAAGATACATATTTATAAGCTGGGTGGACGACCCGTTATATATGGCCTGACATCGGAACTTCGGAATATTCTTCCTCAGGATGAATGGTGGAGAATTGTTGATTTGCAATTGAATCATACGAAAAGTATTGTAGATTGGACTCATGAAAGAGAATGGCGTATAAAAGGAGATTTAACGTTTACTTATAATCAAATCGAAGTAATCCTTCCGTCTTGGAGGTATTATCAGAAATTTGTAAAGTACTGTTTGGATAACTCCAAAGAAGAAATGTTAAAAGAAATCCGAGGGATTATATCATTAGACAGTGTATATGTTTGATGCTTTACCAACCATCAATATTCGGTGGTTGGTATTTTTTTGCCCGGAAAGAGGTGGATTTGATTGATTGTTACGAATCATGCGAAGAAGAGAATGAAACAACGGTGTGGCTTAAAAGAGAAGTCGTCTGACCGGATTGCAAAAATAGCATACGAAAACGGACTTCGGCATGGTGATTGCACTGGGAATTTGAAGAAATGGGTGGATAGTCTATACTTCAAGGAACGTACGGCGAATCAAATTCGGCTCTATTCTGACAAGGCATACATATTCACGGGTGATAAGCTGATAACAGTCATTCAGATACCGCACAATTTGGTAAAAGAAGTCGACAAGTTGAGACGGATCAAGGAGAAACAGTGAAAGATGGCAGGATATATAAGAAGCAACAACAGGTGTGATGACTTTCAAGAACATATGAATCCGCCAGAGGATGAATTTGATGGTGTTGCGACTGTGAAAATATTTCCAGACAGCAGCAAATGGGCGGTTTGCCCGTGGTGTGGAAAGAAAGCTGTGAAGATTCTTCCGGAGACCAGAATTTTGAAGATGCCGTACAAATGCAAGAACAGTAAATGCCGAAAAGAATTTATCGTGCATGTATGGGAGGTCTGAGATGAATATAGTCTTTTGGGTATTGGTAATATTTATTGGAATAGCGGCATGGTTCATTATGACATTCGCATTTATTCCGCTGGGAAGGGTGATTGTACATATATGGAAAAATACTATGAATCATATACAAGAGGAGGATAACAAAAATGAGTAAAGGATTAGTAGGTGGAATTGCAACGGGGATCATCATCATCGGCATTATTGTGGGTGGAGTGATCTGTACGAAAAAGGTTCCGGCGGGTTATGTTGGAATCGTTTACAACATGAATGGCGGAATTGATGGTGAAGTTCTCACACAAGGTTGGCATCTGGTGGCACCGACGAAGAAAATCACCACGTATTCTATCGGAATTGAACAATCATATCTCACATCTGAAGATAAAGGTGACTCGCCCCAAGATGAGAGTTTTTCAACGCCGACATCAGACGGAAAGTCTTTAACCGTGGATCTGGAGTTTTCATATAAGTTTGATGTGGATAAAATTGCGGACACATTCATCATGTTTAAGGGTCAGTCTGGAAAATCTATCAAAGATACGTTTATCAAACCTAAGATGAGAGCTTGGACACAGGAGGTTACTGCAAAATATCCTGTGACCGATGTGTTTGGCGATAAGCGTCAGGAACTTAATGAGGCGTTAGATGTGTACCTTAAGCAGAAATTCGAGCCATATGGTATCATCATCGACACCGTAAACTTTACGAACATCTCCACAGATGCAGAAACATCAGCTGCGATCCAGAAAAAGGTAACTGCACAACAGGAACTTGAACTTGCCAATATCGAGGCGAAGACCGCCAAAGTTCAGGCTGATAAGGACAAGGAAGTTGCGCTGATCGCTGCCGAGCAAGAAAAAGAAAAGGCGGCCATCGTCGCAGAACAGAAGAAAATCCAAGCACAGGGTGATGCTGAAGCAACAAAAATTAAAGCCGAGGCGGACGCTGAAGCGAATGCGAAAATCGCAGCATCTCTTACTCCCGAATTGATCGAGAAGCAGAAAATTGAAAAATGGAATGGTTCTGTTCCGCAGGTACAGGGAAACTCAACGCCGATTGTTAAAATTGCAGAATAAATATTGTTGATGTCGATTTAAATGAGAGCCTTTATGAGCCTTCGACCTTTGAATATCAGAGGAAGGAAGGCTCTATTTTTATGGATTTTCAAGGCCATAGGGCGATCATAAATGGTCTAAAGCGGCAACTGGAATCCCCGCCGTCGTATGAATCACTGAGCTATTTACTGGCGGAACTGCGGTACACGATGGAAGACTGCCCTGATTTAGCACTAGAAGAAAGAAAATATGTTTTCACCTATTCTGGATTTATCAAAAAGTGGGCCTTAAAAAATTTTGAAAGGACAATGAATCAGCAATGGGACAAGCTGTATTGGGATACATTGCTGTTTGAGGCGAGAAACCGTGTCTTAGATAGTTATTTGCTGTATCTGGAAAAAAATCGAGATCCAGAAGATCGTTTCTATGAACCGCGGCGAACCCAGTTTATAAAACTTGGACTTGTGGACGCTCTTCAAGGATTGCTTGATGATCGGTATGATATCGTGAGCTTTTCTATGCCGCCAGGCACTGGAAAAACCACATTAGGTGAAATGTTTTTATCTGGATTTATGGGATGGTTTCCTGATCTGTGCAATTTATTTTCTTCTCACTCTGGCCATGTTACCAGAATGGTATACCAGGTATTATGCAACATCCTTGGCATCGGGTTAAAGTCCGGCCAGATTCCAGAGTATGCTTGGCGAGAGATATTTCCGAATGTTCCCATTGAAAGCAATAATGCAAATGAGCAGGAAATCAATCTTGGTAAGTTCAAGCCGTTCAAGTCCATTACCTGCAGAGCATTAGGGGCATCGCAGACAGGTGTAACTCGATGCGAGGGCATTTTATATTGTGATGACCTTTGCTCTGGAATCGAGATGGCTTTATCTAAAATACGTTTGGATAAGCTATGGACTATGTATAGCACGGATCTCAAAACTCGAAAGAAAAAAGGAAAGCGTGGGCGTAAATGCAAGGAGCTTCATATTGCAACAAGATGGTCAGTCTGGGATGTGATTGGAAGAATTATAAATATCTATTCCAAAAGTGATAGATGTTGTTTTATTTCAGTTCCAGATATTGATCCGGAGACCGGAGGAAGTAACTTTGATTACGATTATGGCGTGGGATTTGATGTTGAGTATTTTGAAGATATTGAGAAGTCCCTTGATGATATTACATACAAATGCCTTTATAAAAGCACGCCCGTAGAACGAGAAGGAATTCTTTATGATCCAGATCGCCTCAGACGCTATTACGGAGAATTGCCACCAAGAGAGCCGGATGCGATATGGGCTTTCTGCGACACAAAAGATACAGGATCAGATTTTAACTGTCTCGGAGTATTTTTTCAGTATGGAAATGATTATTATCTGCATGATGTGGTGTTCCAGAGTATAGATCCGTATCTGTTGGACGATTTGAATGCGGATTGTTTGGTTAGAAATAATGTTCAGATAGCCGTATTTGAGAGCAACAAAGAAGGTAGCCGAACTGGTGATAAGGTACAGGAAAAAGTTCGTGAAAAAGGTGGAAGGGCAAGCATTGAAAAACGATTTACCACGACCAATAAAGAAACAAAGATTATAGTAAATAGCCCTTGGGTTATTGAGCATGTTTTGTTTAAGCATCCAGATTGCTACGAGGTCAAATCGGACTATGGTCAGTTTATGTCGTGGTTATGCGCATACAGCCAGTTGGCAAAAAATACCCACGATGATGCGCCGGATATGGTTGCGATGCTTGCTGTTCATCAGAGTGGAAATGGCGGAATGGCGAAGGTACAAGTTTATTCGCGCCCATTTTAGAGAGGAGAATGCAATTATGATTAAGGTTCTGACAAGGGATTATCTGGCAACTTATACATATCTGGAATCAGAGATCAAGCGCATTCGACGCCGGATCAAGCACTATGAAGACAATCCGGTTCAGCAGGTATGCGGAGTTGTTAAGGGATCCATGCAGCAGTTTCCTTTTACAGAATGTCATTTTGTTGTTTCCGGAGCGACCGTAAAATCTACGGAGGAACGCGATAAGACTATTCGTCAGCTTCTCATCGACCTCAAGGGCAACGAACAGCTTTTCGAGGATATGAAACTGGATATTGAGCAATATCTGGAGAGTTTTCCGCCGGAACATCTACAGGACAAGCAGTTGCTGATCATGAAATATGTGGAGAGAATGTCTGACTATGATATCGCAGCTGAACTTGACTGTGATCGGAGTACGGTGTCAAAAAGAATTGACAGGATTATAGAGCGGATAAATTCGCAGTAGTTACGGATCATATAACAATTTGAGTAATGCTGGGATCCCAACTGTAAAAAAGATTACAGATTTATA
>OGCN01001007.1_pt1 | contig 41176 bp, 33 predicted proteins | sample 1570181 | NCBI WGS metagenome assembly OGCN01 (sample SAMEA4370584, study PRJEB24528) | human gut metagenome | reverse complement strand
ATCCGGCTTTTTTGCAAGCAAAAAGCCGGATAACCCCGTCCCCAATGGCCTCTAACCCCCGTCCCCACCGGCACCACCCGCTAACTTCCTTCACTTGTTAATCTTGGTAAACAATCTTTCCGCGGCAGATGGTATATTTGATTTTCCCGTATAATTCTTTTCCGGTAAATGGGCTGTTGGATGATTTGGATGCGTATTCTGTCGGTATCCATGTTTCATCTGGATTGAAAAGTACAAAATCGGCAGCAGCACCTTCTTCAATCGTGCCGTAAGGCAGATGATAAAGTCTGGCCGGATTGATTGTCATTTTCTCTAATAATTCCATCATAGTCAAGTGTCCCGGACGGACAAGCGATGTAATGCCAAGTGAAAGGGATGTTTCCAGCCCGATGATTCCACTAGGAGCTTCTGTCAATGGTTTTGCTTTTTCTTCGGCACTGTGAGGTGCATGGTCTGTTGCGATTAAATCGATCGTTCCGTCTTTTAAACCTTCGATGATTGCCAGACGGTCTGCTTCAGTACGAAGCGGCGGATTCATTTTTGCAAGCGTTCCATGCTCTAACAAGGCCTCATCGGTCAATGTGAAATGATGCGGTGTAGCTTCAGCGTGAAGTTTTGCACCTTGAGCCTTGAACATGCGGATTAGTTCAACAGAACGACCGGAGCTGATGTGCTGGATAACAACGTCTGCACCGGAGCGAAGAGCAAGCATACAATCGCGGGCAACCAAAGACTCTTCAGCAATAGAAGGAGAGCCATATACGCCCAGCTTTTCAGACACATCACCATGATTGATTCCGTTGTTCGTAATAAATGCAGGGTCTTCTTCGTGAAGGCTTATCGGAACATTCAAAGAGGCAGCTTCTTCCATAGCTTTATAGCAGAACGCAGCATTTTTTAAAGGAATACCATCATCGGTAAATCCACATGCTCCGGCTTCTTTTAACGCTTTCATATCAGTCAGGGTTTCACCCTTTAAAGAATGTGAAATAGAAGCAGCCTGATAAACACGAATATCTTCAGCCTTGGCACGCTGTAAAATGTCCTCAAGTACAGGAACATTATCTACAGTCGGAGAAGTATTTGCCATGCAGATAACAGTTGTAACTCCTCCATGTGCAGCAGAAAGCGAACCGGTATGGATATCTTCTTTATAAGTGAATCCAGGATCACGGAAATGAATATGCGTATCGATCAGACCAGGCGCAATGACCAGTCCGGAAGCATCAATGACTTCTTCTGATTCCGATGGAGTGATTGACTTAGCAATTTTAATAATCTTATCATCTTTAATAAGAATGTCACCAGAAATAATTGTTTGTGTGGCAGGGTTCATAATTGTACCATTTTTAATAATCATGGGAACAACCTCCTTAAAATTTATCTCAGTCGAGAAGACTCCCACCTCTTTCGGGTGGTGAGTAACAGCAAATTTGTCTCAGTGGGAGTCCAATCTCCGACTGAGATAAACGCTCCGCGAGGATGCGCAGTGATTCTGTAAAGAATATGTCAGCTTACGCTGACCAGAATCACGCGCCAAGTCTCGCGGCTGCTCGACTTGAATGCATAATGTGAATATCTCTTTTCTTATCTCATAAATGTGTTGATAACATGAAGAATTCCGTCGTCATCATTCGAATGAGTAATAAAATCCGCATGTTCCTTTACAATTGGCTGAGCATTTTCCATAGCAACACCAAGTCCGGCATATTCAATCATAGAAACATCATTGAAGCCGTCACCACAGCATATCATAGAGTTGGCGGTCAGACCGATACTGTTGAGCAATTTCTGCAGAGAGTTCGCCTTGTCGATTTTCTGTGGCATAATCTCTAAGAAAAATGGTTCCGAACGGTAAATATTTAAAAGTGAATGGAATTTACGCTTTAATTCTGGCAGTAATTTCTCCAAAACAGCCGGTTCACCCGGAATCAGCATCTTGTTTACCGGAAAATCCAAATATTCAACAAAATTGTCGACTTCTTTCACGGGCATTTTATTGATAAACATTTCTTTTTCTGTATATTCATTTACCTTAATTCCGGAAATGACACAATCATTCTCATAAGAAATAATATCCAGCCCCGGATAATTTTTGGCATATTCAAAAATCGGTGCAATAACTTCACGAGGCAGAGTTTTATTATAGACCGGTTTATTTGTTGAACAGTCAATAATGAGTGCCCCGTTAAAAGAAAGAATATAGCTTCCAAAACGGTCAAGTTCTAATTCTTTTGCGAGTGGCACAACACCACATGTCGGACGTCCGCTGGCAAGAACCACCTTTTTTCCGGCTTCCTGAATTTCTATAAGAGCCTGCTTTGTGGCAGGGGTGATTTCTTTTTTTGAATTTGTGAGGGTTCCGTCCAAATCAAGGACAAGCATTTCATACTTCATAAACAACTCCTAAATTAAAATTGATAGTACACGTATTCCGTGAATATTTACAGTATAAAGGTACTGCTCACAGTACCTGCGACCAGCAACGCATCTCGCCATTTTAAATCGCCTCTGGCGATGGGCGAGATGCCGTTTAAGATAAAACGTGTATCCTCCGTGCCAATCAGCGTAGTGATTGACACGGGAGTGAACAATAACAGTATAAATTCTTTGAAAAATCTTGTCAATTGAATAGGAAAAATAGGCGAGACATGTTATTGTATTGAAAGATGAATAATATAGGTTAATAACTGCATATTTTCCGGATTTAGAAAAATGGGAAAATGGATTCAGAACAAGAAAGGAGTGTTGATTATGGTATGTATGAATTGTGGAGCAAATGCAGAAAAAGGTTTTACTACAGATGTTACAGACGTGGGGGATTGTCTGATAATTGTTAGAAATGTACCATGCTATAAATGTGAGAAGTGTAATGAAGTACTATATACAGCGGACGTCGTTGCGCATTTAGAAAAAATTGTTGAAATGGCTAAGCAACTTATGCAGGAAGTTTCGATTATTGATTATGGAAAAGTGGCATAAAATAGAATATTTGTAAAATCTTGAAAAAATCTTAAAAAAGTACTTGCTTTTTCTCTCAGAGTCTGTTATATTAATGGAGTTGCAGCTGATAAGCAACAAGCTTAATAACTGATGCGGAATGGTGTAATTGGCAGCACAGCAGACTCTGACTCTGTTAGTAGGGGTTCAAGTCCCTTTTCCGTAGCTATGGTGTGTTACTGCACGGCAGGCATTAACCAGGCATGAATATTACGAGAGTATATTTGTGTGGGTTAATGTCTTTTTTGTTTATTATCAACATAAAAATAAAAACACTCTTTGATAACTAATAAAAAAAGACAATTCTCTCAAAATAATATAGAACGTGATATTTATGGATCTTAAAAAAGAACAAGAAGGAGAGAAATGTCATGAAAGACAAAATTTTTGGTGTTCTGCAGAGAGTAGGACGAAGCTTTATGCTTCCAATCGCGATTCTTCCGGTAGCAGGTTTATTGCTTGGACTTGGAAGCTCATTTACAAATGAAACAACAATCGCAACATACCATCTTCAAAAAGTGTTGGGAGATGGAACCATGCTCCATGCCTTGCTGACAATTATGAATAAAGTCGGCAGTGCGATTTTTGATAACCTACCACTGATCTTTGCAGTAGGTGTTGCAATTGGTATGGCAAAGAAAGAAAAAGAAGTTGCAGCGTTATCTTCTATGATTGCATTCTTTGTTATGCATGTATCCATTAGCGCAATGCTTTCAATTAATGGAGAGATTCTTACAGACGGTTCAATTGCGAAAGATGTGCTGGAAGGAACAGTTGCATCAGTTTGTGGAATCCAGAGCCTGCAAATGGGTGTGTTTGGAGGAATTATTGTAGGTCTGGGTGTTGCGGCACTTCACAATCGATTCCATAAAATCGTATTGCCAAATGCATTATCATTTTTCGGCGGCTCAAGATTTGTGCCGATCATTTCTACAATCGTTTATATGTTTGTCGGAATATTAATGTATTTTATATGGCCGGCAGTTCAGAATGGTATTTATGCATTGGGTGGACTTGTAACAGGAACAGGATATTTCGGAACACTGATTTTTGGTATTATCAAGAGAGCCTTGATTCCATTTGGACTGCACCATGTGTTCTATATGCCATTTTGGCAGACAGCAGTTGGTGGAACAATGGAAGTTGCAGGACAGATGGTTCAGGGAGGACAGAATATCTTCTTTGCACAGCTTGCTGATTCAGCTAATATAACACATTTTAGTGCCGATGCTACAAGATATTTCTCAGGAGAATTTATTTTCATGATCTTCGGACTTCCGGGAGCAGCACTCGCTATGTATCGCTGTGCAAAACCGGAAAAGAAGAAACAGGCAGGCGGACTTTTATTATCTGCAGCACTTGCAAGTATGTTGACAGGTATTACAGAGCCAATTGAATTTTCTTTCTTATTTGTAGCTCCAATGTTATTTGCAGTACAGGTTGTATTGGCCGGAGCCGCTTATATGATCGCACATATGTTAAATATTGCGGTAGGTCTGACATTCTCAGGCGGATTTCTTGATTTGTTCCTGTTTGGTATTTTACAGGGAAATGCAAAGACAAGCTGGGTAAGAATCATCCCGGTTGGTATTATTTACTTTATCTTATATTATGTGATCTTTACATTTTTAATTAAAAAATTTGATCTGAAGACTCCGGGACGTGAGGACGATGATGTAGAGACAAAATTATATACAAAGGCCGATGTAAATGCCAGAAAAGAAGGGCAGAAAACTTCTGAGACAGGCTCAAAGGATGCTGTCAGCGAGATGATCACAGAAGGTCTTGGCGGCAAGAAAAATATCAGTGATGTTGACTGTTGTGCAACAAGACTTCGTATTACGGTATACGATACAGAACGTGTAAATGATGAAATTTTGAAACAGACAGGTTCCAGAGGAATTGTGAAAAAAGGGCAGGGGGTTCAGATTATTTACGGACCACATGTAACAGTGATTAAATCAAATCTGGAGGACTATCTGGAAACAGCACCTGACACATATGCAGAAACAACAGTTCTGGAAAATACAGAAAGCAAAACAGAAGAAACAACAGTTTCAGAAAATGCGGAAAATGAAACAAAAGCAAAAAGCACAATCATTATTTCCAGCCCTATCACAGGAAATGCAGATGACCTTTCAGCGGTACCTGACGAAGCATTTGCAGGACGTATGATGGGAGATGGAGCGGCAGTTACACCAACGGATGCAATTATTACAGCACCGGAAGATGGAGAAGTGGCATTTGTATTTGATACAAAACACGCAATTGGATTTGAGACAGAAAGCGGTGTTGAACTTTTGATCCATGTCGGAGTTGATACGGTATCACTTAATGGAGAAGGTTTTGAGGTATTTGTAGAAAATGGTCAGAAGGTGAAAAAGGGAGATGCGATGATGAAAATCAATATCCCATATCTGACTGAGCATGCCCCATCTTTATGCTCACCGGTATTATGCACGGATTTAGATGACAATCAGAAAATCCGTTTACTTGCTAAAGGCGAAGTTAAAGCAGGAGAGCCACTGTTTGCAATAGATCTATATTAGCAGCCAATGAACTATCTACCTCGGCCAAATTAGGTCGAGGTACTTTACATTTGGGCGAGATTTTGTTACGCTGTTTTTAGTCTTTAGGAAATGAAATGGTCAGGGGGAATATTTATATGTATCGGGTGAGTAAAGTACTCAATAACAATGGTGTTATCGCAATAGAGATGGAAGAAAACCAAGAGTATGTCCTGCTTGGAAAAGGAATTGGATTTGGGAAGAAAGTCAGTCAACGATTTGAAGCACCTTTTGACTGTACAAGATATTCATTAAAAAATGATACAGAACGAGGCAGCGCGGCATCACTTGTTAAAAGCGTGAACCCTGTATTTTTGGAAATTGCAAATGAAGTACTCAGAGAAGCAGAGTGTACTTTCGGAAATATTGACAAGAGAATCTTATTTCCTCTGGCAGACCATATATCCTTTGCAGTTGCACGAATGAAAAATGGAGAACAGATCAGTAATCCCCTGACAGGTGATATACATGCTCTATTTTATAAGGAATTTCAGGTCGCATCTGTATTGAAAAAGATTTTATCAGACAGGATGCAGATAGAGATTGGAGACGATGAGATCGGCTATGTAGCCTTGCATGTCCATTCTGCGATAGAAGATGAAAAAGTATCAGTGGCAATGCAGATGGCACGAACCGTTCGTGAATGTGTAAGCATTATAGAGTCAGAAACGGGCAAAAAAATTGATGTTATGACGCTGGATTATAATCGTTTGATGAATCATGTGAAATATATGGCGGCAAGACTTTTGCGCGGTGAAGAACTTAAGATTAATATCAATGATTATATAGAAATAAAATTCCCAAAAGCATTTGCAATTGCAACAACAGTCTGCGACCATTTGGGTGAGAATATCGGCGTTCAGCCGAGTGAACGAGAAATCGGATATCTGGCGATGCATATTGAGAGAGTATACAATGCAGGTGAAAATAACTAAAAATCCTTGCTTATTAATTGACAATATATGCAAAATGTGATAATCTGAAAAAAGATTAGAGAAGCTAAAAAAGAGTTTGGCAACCTTTCCTGAAAAGGCTGACAAGCTCTTTTTTGAAATTAAAATTTTTTTACTATGCGATTAGTAAAAAAATAACAAACGACATATTAAAAGGGGAATAATTATGAAATTAATGAAGACAGAGGATGCAGTTGGTCAGATTTTATGCCATGATATCACACAGATCATCAAAGGCGTAACAAAAGATGCTGTATTTCGCAAAGGGCATATTATCCGGGAAGAAGACATTCCGGTATTGTTAAGTGTCGGAAAGGACCACATTTATATCTGGGAGAATAATGAAAATATGCTTCATGAAAATGATGCAGCACTGGTGCTTTATGACATGTGTAAGAATGATAACATGTCTCCATCTCAGATTAAAGAAGGAAAGATTGAACTGATTGCAGAATGTGATGGCGTGTTAAAAGTAGATACAGAAAAATTAAATCGCATTAACGGTCTCGGCGAAATGATGATTGCCAGCAGACATGGCAATTTTCCGGTGAAGAAAGGTGATAAACTTGCAGGAATGCGTATTATCCCGCTTGTGATCGAGAAAGAAAAGATGGAGCAAGCAAAAGAAGCTGGCGGTGAGGGACAGATTTTCAAGCTGCGTAAATATTTACACAAAAAAGTTGGAATTGTAACGACTGGGAACGAAGTGTATCATGGCCGAATCGAAGATACATTTACACCGGTTATCAAAGAAAAATTAGCAGAATTTGATACCGAGATCATCGGACATCATGTAAGTGACGACAACCCGGAACGTATTACAGGTTATATCCGTGAATTGCTCGATGAAGGCGCAGATATGATTATCTGTACAGGCGGAATGAGCGTAGATCCAGACGATAAAACACCGTTGGCAATCCGTAATTCGGGTGCAAAGGTCGAGACTTACGGAGCACCGGTATTACCGGGAGCAATGTTCTTGCTTTCCTATTATAATGAGTCAATACCTGTACTTGGACTGCCGGGATGCGTAATGTATGCAAAGCGGACAATATTTGACCTTGTATTGCCAAGACTGATGACAGGTGAGAAAGTAACAAAAGAAGATATCGACACACTTGGCGAAGGTGGATTGTGCCTGTCTTGCCCGGTCTGTACATTTCCAAATTGCGGATTCGGAAAATAAAGGAAATGCAGGCAAGTAAGAGGCAGGCTGGCAACACGAAAACAAGAGACGTGTAGAAGGGGAAGGACAATGATCGACGGATATGGACGAACAATTGAATATATGAGAATATCCATTACTGACCGTTGCAATCTTCGCTGCCGATACTGTATGCCGGATGGGGTTGATCTGGTGTCAATGTCAGACCTTCTTTCTTTTGAAGAAATAGAAGAAATTTGCTGTGCGGCGGCAGAACTGGGGATTAAAAAAATAAAAATTACCGGTGGCGAGCCGTTGGTACGTAGGGGATGTACTGCACTCATAGGCCGAATAAAACAAATACCGGGAATTGAAGAGGTGACACTGACGACGAATGGAGTACTTTTGGCACAGCAGATGTCAGAGCTATGCGAAAATGGGCTGGATGCGGTGAATATCAGTCTTGATACGTTGAGCAGATGTAATTATGAAGAAATTACAGGAAAAGATAAATTAGAGTATGTATTAGAGGGAATTCAGGCAGCGGTAGAAGCTGGGATACGGGTTAAGATTAACAGCGTATTACAAAAAGAGCAAAACGATGCGGAATGGAGGCAGCTGATCGGCTTGGCGAAAGACCAGCCAGTTGATGTACGTTTTATCGAGATGATGCCAATTGGTTACGGGAAACAATTTGAAACAATATATAATGAAGATATCCAGAAAAAAATCAGGGAAATATACCCGGATTTAGAAGAGGATACAAGAGTTCATGGAAATGGACCGGCAACATATTATCACATACCGGGATTTAAAGGAAGTATCGGATTTATCAGTGCGATACATGGAAAATTTTGTGATAAATGCAACAGAATACGTCTGACATCACAGGGGATGATTAAGCCATGCTTATGTTATGGAAAATCTTATAATCTAAAAGAAATCCTAAGAGATTCCGGAGAAAAAATCGGAACAGAAGATATGAAGAGAATGTTGAAGCAAAGATTAGAGACAGCAATATTGGAAAAACCAGAACAACATTGTTTTGAGCATTTGGATGATATTACAGAAAAGAAAGATATGATACAAATAGGTGGTTGAAAATGGGAAAGATAATTGCAATTTGCATTAGTGAAAAAAAAGGAACGCAGAAGCACAGTATTGAATCTGCAGTCTTAAAGGAAAACTGGGGAATTGAAGGAGATGCACATGCAGGGAAATGGCATCGTCAGGTAAGTCTGCTTTCATTCGAAAAGTTTGATGAGTTCCAGAAAAAAGGTGCAGAAATTGATTACGGTGCCTTTGGAGAAAATATTCTGGTAGAAGGATTTGATCTTCGAACAATTCCGGTTGGAACAAGATTTCAGATAGGAGAAGCAATTTTAGAGTTAACACAGATAGGAAAAGATTGCCATAGTCACTGTGAAATTTACAAAAAGATGGGCGATTGTATCATGCCACGTGAAGGAGTATTTACAGAAGTTATAAAAGGCGGCGTGATAAAACCAGGTGATGAAGTCGTTCAATTACCACTGCCAAAAGACAGACCATTTACCGCAGCAATTGTTACATTAAGTGATAAAGGTTATGCAGGAGAACGCGAAGATAAAAGCGGTCCGATGATTCAGCAGATATTAGAAGAATGTACAGACTCTAAATATCAGATTATAGAAAAAATGATTTTGCCGGATGAAAAAGCAAAGATAGAAAGACAGCTTTGCAGACTGGCAGACCAAAGACAGATTAATGTAGTATTTACAACAGGTGGAACCGGATTTGCAGAAAGAGACGTAACACCAGAAGCAACAATCGCTGTCTGCGACAAGATGGCACCGGGTATTGCTGAGGCAATGAGACACTATTCCTTAAGCATTACAAATCGCGCAATGCTTAGCAGAGCCGTAGCCGGAATCAGAAAGAAAACATTGATCATCAACCTGCCGGGAAGCCCAAAAGCAGTAAAAGAAAGCTTAGAGTACATCCTTCCGGCACTGGGACACGGCCTCGGAATCCTTCGCGGAACAGATGGGGAATGCGGTAACGCTTAGCGAGGTCTTTTCGAGCTTAGCGTTACTGTACACTACGACAGCAGGCGAGGTACTTTCGAGCCGCTGTTCGGAGTGTTACCGCGTGAAGAACGCTTGGCGAGGTATGAATGAAATGATTGTAAATAGAAGCAGCGCCCTAACTGCTTTCTATTTTACATATCGAATACTTTTACAAAACCATTCGCGTAACACGAATATTTACACAAAGTTATCAAGGAGGAACAAGATGAAAAAAAGAATTTTAGCAATGATGCTTGCGTCAGCAATGGTAGTAGGACTTGTAGGATGTGGAGGAAGGTCAGATTCGAAAGATACGAAAGAAGAAACAAAAACAGAAGAGACAGCAAAAACAGATGATGCCGAAGAAACAGAAATCCAGGTATTTATCGCAGCCAGCTTAAACACAGTTATGACAGAGCTTGCAGAAGAATACAACAAAGAACATCCAGAAGTAAAAATCACATACAACGCAGACAGTTCAGGAACATTGCTGACACAGATTGAAGAAGGTTACGAATGTGATATTTTCTTCTCAGCAGCTCAGAAACAGATGGATCAGCTGGAAAAAGACGGACTTGTAGTAGATGGAACTCGTGCAAATGTTGTAAATAACCAGGTAGTTGTAGTATCATTAAAAGACAGTGGTACAAAGGTCACAGGACTTGAGAACTTAAACGAAGCAAGCAGCATCGCTCTGGCAGGCGGAAGCGTTCCGGTTGGAAAATATACTCGCCAGGCACTTGTAAATCTTGGAACATTAAATAAAGTAGATGATGTATCAACAATCACAACACAGGAAATTTCAGATGCTTTAGGTGGAGTCGAGATCAGCGAGCAGGATAACGTAAGTAAAGTACTTGCAGCAGTTGTAGAAGGTTCTTGCGAAGTTGGAACAACATATTTCTCAGATACATATGGATATGAAGACAAACTGGATATTCTTCAGAAAGTAAGCTACGATCTGACAGGAAATGTAATCTATCCAATTGCACGCGTTCAGAATGACGAAGCCGATGAAGTACAAAACAAAGCTGCTGATGATTTTATCAAATTTATCACATCAGATGCAGCAAAAGCAGTATTTGATTCATACTATTTCGATACAAACGTAGAATAAGCAGTACATTTCACTCAGAAGAATAAACAAAAAATCAAAAAAAAGAGGGCATTTGCTGATAGCGGATGCTCCTCAGAAAGGAAAAAACATGGAAGCAGTGATAGAGGTCATCAAGACATTAGACTGGAGTCCGTTATGGATATCATTAAAAACAGGAATTGTAGCAACGATATTCTCCTTCTTTTTAGGTATTTTTGCTGCACGTAAAATTGTAAAAGCATCACCTGGAGTAAAAGCAGTGCTGGATGGTATCCTGACGCTTCCGATGGTTTTGCCTCCGACAGTAGCGGGATTTTTCCTGCTACTTATATTTAGCAGACGTCGTCCGTTTGGAATCTTCTTATATGAAACGTTTGATATTAAGGTTGTTCAGAGCTGGCTTGGCTGCATAATTGCAGCGACGGTGATTGCATTTCCATTGATGTATCGAAATGCAAGAGCGGCCTTTGAACAAATCGACGTAAATCTTGTTTATGCAGGAAGAACACTTGGAATGTCCGATTTGAAAATATTTTGGAAGGTAGTCATCCCGACTGCAGGCCCTGGAATTGCATCCGGAACAATCCTTACATTTGCAAGGGCACTTGGCGAATACGGTGCAACATCTATGCTTGCCGGAAATATTCCCGGAAAGACAGGAACCATTTCACAAAAGATTGCAATGGTCATTCAAGACGGAGACTACCTGACAGCCGGAGTGTGGGTTGCAATTGTGATGGCAATCGCATTTGGAATTGTTGTGTTAATGAACATATTTGCAGGCAAGAAAATGAAACAGGTCAAACGCTGGTAAATACAAGTGAAAATTCAAGTCGAGCAGTCGCGAGACTTGGCGCGTGATTCTGGTCAGCGAAGCTGACATATTCCTATCAGAATCACTGCGCATCCTCGCGGAGCGTTTATCTCAGTCGGAGATTGGACTCCCACTGAGACAAATTTGCTGTTACTCACCACCTGAAGAGGTGGGAGTCTTCTCGACTGAGATAAAACAGACGAAACGCTAATAAAAAGGAGACAAAAAAATGGCAATAAGTGTAGATGTCCAGAAAAAGCTCGGGGAGTTTGAGTTGAATGTAAAGTTTGAAAGTGCATCAAAAAGAATTGGGATTCTGGGCGCTTCCGGATGCGGAAAAAGTATGACATTGAAAAGTATTGCCGGGATTGAAACTCCGACAGACGGAAAAATCCAGATTGGCGAACATGTACTGTTTGATTCAAAAAATAAAGTGAATTTAAAGCCACAGAAAAGAAAAATAGGATATTTATTTCAAAACTATGCATTATTTCCAACGATGACGGTAGCTCAAAATATTGCGGCGGGATTAAAAGGAAGTAAGCAGGAAAAAGAAAAACGAGTCAGGGAGATGGCAGAAAAATTTCAAATTCAGAAATTATTAAAGCGTCTGCCCGGACAACTTTCAGGAGGACAACAGCAAAGAGTCGCCCTGGCAAGAATTATGGCATACAGCCCGGATGTGATATTGTTAGACGAACCATTTTCTGCATTGGACGTATTTTTGAAAGACCATTTGCAACAGGAACTTGAAGAGCTGTTGAAGGATTACGAAGGAACAGTAATTATGGTTTCTCATAGCCGCGACGAAGTATATCGCTTTTGTGAAGAGCTGCTGATTTTGGATCAGGGAAGTGTAATCACAGCCGGAAAGACAAAAGAAATCTTTAGTAACCCTCAATATCGCGCAGCAGCAAAATTGACCGGATGTAAAAATTTTGCTGAAATGCAATACACAGAATCTCCGAATAAAATTATTTTGCCGGATTGGGGAGTTACATTACAGATGAAAGAGGAAGTGCCAAAAGGGTGCACCTGCATCGGATATCGTGCACATGATTTTGTGCCGGTATGGGGAGAAAAAAAAGAAAATTGTATAGAGGTACGATTAAAAAGCATGTCAGAGCTTCCGTTTGAAAATCAATATTATTTAAATCCTGTAAATCCGAAGACACCTTCTATCTGCTGGTTTGTACAGAGAGAGAAGGAAAATGTAGTTGAAGCAAACGGTTTGCCAGAGTATCTCCAGATTGCGGAAGAAAGATTAATGTTTCTAAAATAACATTTTTAATACAAAAACAAATGAAAAGTTCTCTTTTGGAAAAGGAGAAAACCATTTTCCGAAAGAGAACTTTTTGTGTAGAATGGATAGGTAACATGAAAAGAAGAGAAAATTTGTCATTGCAAGGATCATTTTTAATAATATTCGAAACGATGTGGTTAAAATCCAATACGATTCAAATCGCCGGTTACAAAATCCTGATAAGCAAGATAGCTGATATCTTGGATTGTGCTTAAAACAAGCTGTTGTTCTTTATCAAAATAAACAAAATTGTAGCGTACAATCTGCTCTTTATTATTTTTAACATGATGTAGGGTGTAACTGTAATTGCCATGTGTATCCAAAGCGTGTTTGACTTTTGTCAGAGGATTATGAGAATCAAAATAATCATAATCTACCGGGGGAATATGAAGACGCTTCATCAGTTCACAAATCCGTTCGTAAGAATCAGTGGAAGTAAGAAAATCTTCACCGGACTTAGCATCAAGACGACATCTGCTGATCGTATGATGATTAAGGTCAATTAAACCGACAAAAGAATATTCGGTTTGATACAAAAGTTCAGGAACACGCGTAGCGGCAATTTTTTTCAAATCGTTCCAGTTAGGATTGAGTGTTTTCATGATGTACATTCCCCCTATACTCTGATTTTGAGAATAAAAATGAGTTACGATTTACAGAGTAGCTGTAAAATTTATCTGAATAATAGAACTATTAATTTATTATAACCTAGATTTAATATAAAAGCTATAGCGAAAAACAAAGCACATAAGAAAAATTATGCGAAAATTTATGTAAAATAAATAGAAGCTCCTTGACAGAAAATGCATTGGATTTTATCATGAAAGATACGTGAATTACGCAGGATGAAGGAGAAAAAATATGGATTATATATTATTGATCATTGGATTTGTATTGTTGATTAAAGGGGCAGACTTTTTCGTGGACGGAAGCTCCAGCGTGGCAAAAATATTAAAGGTGCCGACAATCATCATCGGTCTTACAGTCGTAGCATTTGGAACAAGTATGCCGGAGCTCTCAGTCAGTGTGACGGCAGCACTTCGGGGAAGTAACGATCTGGCAGTCAGCAACGTGTTAGGTTCCAATATTTTTAACCTGTTGGTTGTCCTGGGATGTTGTGCATTGGTAAAACCCGTGGCAGCAAAATGGTCCTTGCTCAAAAAAGAGTTTCCATTTTCAATATTGATCACAATTATTTTACTGCTTGTAGATTCAGACTTTTCTATTATGAAAATATTGGACGGAAACCAGGGCTTTGTTCTGGGAAGATGGGCAGGATTACTGTTTTTGATTTTGTTTGTTCTTTATATATATGCAACCGTAAAATCCGCACTTCGCTCCAGAGCAGAAGCAAAAGATATGGAAGAGGAAGAGTATAAGACGATGAGCCCACTAAAAAGCGGCATTTATATCGTAATCGGATTAATCGGAATCGTGTGGGGTGGTAATCTGGTCGTAGACAGCGCATCGAATATCGCATTGACATTCGGATGGAGCCAGACATTTATCGGGCTTACAATCGTAGCACTTGGAACATCACTTCCAGAGCTGGTTACATCCGTTGTAGCAGCAAGAAAAGGAGAAAATGACCTTGCAGTAGGGAATGTTGTCGGTTCAAACATTTTCAACATTTTATTGATACTGGGAGTGTCTTCCTTTATCACACCAATCACACTCGATGTGACAGCAGTGTATGATACAATCATTTTAATTATAGCAAGTATCGTCGTATATGTATCAGCAATCAGCAAACGCGAGATTCAAAGAAAAGAAGGAATTCTCTTTTTAGTTTGCTATTTTGCATTTTTCCTTTACGTGTTTATGAGATAGAAACAAGTGAGATATTTCATAAGGAATAGAGTTATAAAAAAGAAAAATCGTAGTCGATAGATTACAAAAGAAGGGAGAGGACAATGGAGAAGAAAAAAATTATTGAATTCCGTAACATTGTAAAAAATTTTGATGGACAGATTGTATTAAAAGGTATCAATCTGGATATTTATGAAAATGAATTTGTGACCCTGTTGGGGCCAAGTGGATGCGGTAAAACCACATTGCTTCGAATTCTGGGAGGGTTCCTGGATGCGGACGAGGGAAGCGTAATGTTTGATGGAGAAGAAATCAGTCAAAAACCTCCATACGAACGTGAGTTGAATACTGTATTTCAGAAATACGCATTATTTCCACATTTAAGTGTTTATGAAAATATTGCGTTTGGTCTTAAGATAAAAAAGATGAGCAAGGATATCATTGATCAGAAGGTTATGAAGATGCTTAAACTCATCGGTCTGGAAGGGTATGAAGATAAAAATACAACCCTGCTTTCCGGAGGACAGCAGCAGAGAGTAGCGATTGCCCGTGCCCTTGTAAATGAGCCGAAGGTCTTATTATTAGACGAACCATTGGCGGCGCTGGATTTGAAGCTGCGTAAAGAGATGCAGTATGAGTTGAAACGTATCCAACAGGAAGTAGGAATCACATTTATTTTTGTAACACATGATCAGGAAGAAGCACTGACAATGTCAGACAAGATCGTTGTTATGAAAGGCGGGGAAATCCAGCAGGTAGGAACACCGGAAGAAATCTACAACGAGCCTGCAAACGTATATGTAGCCAATTTCATCGGCGAGAGCAACATCATTTCCGGAAGAATGCTCGAAGATTACAAAGTACGATTTGATGATGTAACATTTGACTGTGTAGATTTCGGATTCAGGAAAGACGAACCGGTAGATGTAGTATTGCGTCCGGAAGATATCGATATCGTTGATGTTAAAGACGGAAAACTTACCGGAGAAGTACAGAGCGTACTCTTTAAAGGAGTCCACTACGAGATTATTGTTGAGACAGTCCCGGGAACAAGTGTAACCGTAAACATGCGAGTAGTACATAACCGTGATGTGACAAGCGAAGACGGAACAGAAAAAATCAGTGCCAGCGATTTTTACGTCGATGTGGAAGATGTAGAAGCACTTGATGATAAAGACATTATCGCTTTCTCAAATGCACAGGCATGGGATCCAAAGACAGACGAGTACATTTCCATCGCAAGAATTGAATATGATTTGAAGTCAGAAGAAGGCGAATATCCAGTTACATTCTCAACATCGAAAGGAACAAGTGTACAAAGAAATATTTTTGTTGTCAACCAGCCTTTCGTTAAAAATGAGAGAGCAAATGAAGGTGTTATGGCATTTAACTTCTCAAAAACAGTAGATGAAATTATAGAATCCCAGGCATTGGATACAGATTTGAAAACATGGGCAAATGCACAAGGTTGGAAGTTGACAGACGAAGACCAGAGTGTAGATTTAAGTGTAGATTACGATTTTGAGCCGGAAGATGTAAAAGAAGGTGTATATAAGATCACATTCTCAACGACAGGTCGTGAGTTTAAGATTCATACAACAGACTATTCCGAGGAAGGTCAGGAAGTCGGGCTGACATTCTTCCCGGAAGATATCCATGTTATGTCGAAGGTGGTATTTTAATATGAAGAAATTCTCACAGTTAGCAATCCCATATATCGTGTGGGCGGTGTTGATGCTTGTACTTCCAATGGCACTGATTTTCCTTTACTCTATCACAGAGCCTGGGAACAGCATCATATCCTTCTCAATAACACTGGATCAGTACATCAAATTCTTTACCGACAAAGATTTCCTACTGATTCTGTGGCGCTCACTTGCAATTGCGGTTAAGACAACCATCATCTGTCTGCTGCTTGGTTATCCGATTGCATATTACATTGCAAGAACAAAAGAAAAAACACAGAACCTGTTAATTTTATGCATTACAATTCCAATGTGGATCAACATGCTTGTGCGTACTTATGCGTGGATTGGTCTCTTAAGTGATGGCGGATTGATCCAGAAAATATTAAGTCTCGTAGGTCTTGGACACATAAAGCTCCTTTACACAGAAGGTGCAGTATTGCTTGGTATGGTATACAACTTCCTGCCATTTATGATTTTGCAGATTCAGACATCCCTGTGTAAAATGGATACTTCCTTATTAGAAGCAAGCGCAGATTTAGGGGCAAGTCCGGCGCAGACATTTCGACGCATCACCCTGCCATTATCATTGCCGGGCGTGATCAACGGAATCACATTAGTATTTTTGCCGGCAGTAAGCTCCTTCTTCATTCCAAAGCTGTTAGGAGGAGGTCAGTATTTCCTTATTGGAAATATGATTGAAAACCAGTTTATTACAGTAGGAGAGTGGAACTTCGGAAGTGCCATCTCTATGATCATGGCAGTTATTATGATGCTGCTTATGATGGCAGTGCGTAAAACTGAAAAACGAAATGCAGGCGGAAAGGAGGCATAATCTAATGAAAAAAAATAAGCATCCATTTGGTAAGATACTTCTGATTCTGACGATTGTGTTCTTCTATCTTCCAATTATATATATGATTATTTTTTCATTTAACGATGGAAAATCATTGACAAAATTTACCGGATTTTCATTGCGCTGGTATCAGCATATGATGGATTCCGGAGATATGATGAGCGCATTATCCACAACATTTAGCGTGGCAATCATCGCAACAATCATTTCAACAATTATCGGAACAATCACGGCAATCGGATTAAGCAAATCCAAAAAGATTATCAGAAATCTGATGGAGCAGGTAAACAATCTGCCGATGATGAATCCGGAAATCGTAACAGCGATTGGATTTATGCTGCTGTTCATTACATTTAAAATAGAAAAAGGCTATGTGACAATGCTTCTGGCACATATCGCGTTTTGTATACCATATGTAATCTTGTCAGTCATGCCAAAAATCCGTTCACTTGACCCAAACATCGCAGATGCGGCGATGGATTTAGGGGCGACACCATGGCAGGCATTGACAAAAGCCATTGTACCGCAGATTACACCGGGAATTATCTCAGGTGCACTGATTGCATTTACCATGTCAATAGATGATTTTATTATTTCATACTTCGTGACAGGACGCGGTGTAAAAAACTTAAGTATTGTAGTTTATACAATGAGCAAACGTGTAAATCCAAGTATCAATGCGGTGTCAACACTTGTTGTTGTCATTATTACAATAGCGCTGGTAATTATTAACATTGCACCGGTCGTAGCTTCAAAACGTGCAAAAAAAGAAAATGTAGGCCGAAGAAAATTCGTTTATCCGGCAACGGCAGCAGTATGTGCATTGTTAGCAATTGTGGTTTTTGTAAATATATCCGGAAACAAAGCGGCATCCAAGCCATTTGAAGGCCAGACCTTACACATTTACAACTGGGGCGAGTATACCGGTGAAAATATCATCAACGATTTCCAGAAAGAGACCGGGGCAACAGTTGTTATGGAAAACTTTGATTCCAATGAACAAATGTATATCAAAGTCGCAAATGGAGAATCCTACGATATCCTTGTTCCAAGTGATTACATGATACAGAGATTGATAGGCGAAGGATATCTGCAAAAATTAGATCATTCAAAACTAGACTGCCTTGATAAGCTCGATGATGGCGTAAAAAATCTGGCATACGATCCGGGAAATGAATACTCAATACCATATTTCTGGGGAACAGTCGGAATCATTTACGACAAAACAAAGGTAGATATCGAAGATTTGAAAAAAGAAGGCTACAACATTTTCCTCGATGAAAAATATAAAGGAGATATCTATCTCTACGATTCAGAGAGAGATTCCTTTATGATGGCGTTGAAAGCATTGGGATATTCAATGAACACAACGAATGAAAAAGAAATCCAGGAGGCTTATGACTGGCTACTTCAGTGTGTGCAGACGATGGAACCGGAAATCGTTACGGATGAGATCATTGACAACATGGCACAGGGCCGAAAAGCATTAGGCTTAATCTATTCAGGAGATGCAACCTATGTCATGGCAGAAAATGAAAACATGGGTTACTATTTACCGGAAAGCGGAACAAACCTCTGGTCTGATGCGATGGTCATTCCGAAAAATGCAAAAAATCCAGAGCTTGCATTCGCATTTATCAACTATGCAAGCGACTATGACGGAGCTTATGATAACTCAAGTTATATAGGCTATACTTCAGCAAATAAAGAAGTTATGGATGATCTCTCCGGAGTGGGCGGCGATTTCGAAGGAATCAATGCGTACATTCCAAGAAGCGACAATCAAAATGATGAAATATTTGAATATAATGAAGATACAAAGAAGATTATCAGTGATCTGTGGAGCAGAGTAAAAATTGCAGCAAGTAATGCGAAGTGAGGAAAGGGTGCGAAAGCGCCCTTTTTCTTATGTGGCGAAAGTAAGTGTTTCTTATTTTATGGAACCATAGATAAGAGCGTGCGAAAGCAGTTTGGTATTTGAAAATAGATATGAAAACAAAAAATTAGCACTCACCTTTAAAAAGTGCTAACAAAAGTGTTGACAAACAAAAAAAGCAGTGGTATTGTTATAGAGTAAATAGAACAAGAAAGATTCGTGGTAGCTTTTAGAACATTAAAAAAACTACCATTTAGCAACCAATTTTTATAAAAAAGGGGGTTTGTATTATGAACATTAATAAATTTACACAGAATTCATTGCAGGCAGTTCAGTCTTGTGAGAAGGTTGCCTATGATTATGGCAATCAGGAGATCGCACAGGAACATTTACTCTATGCACTGGTTACACAGGATGACAGCCTGATTTTAAAATTATTAGAGAAGATGAACGTTCAAGGCACATTGTTTATCAATCGTGTAGAAGAAGCAATCAATAAAAGACCAAAGGTGCAAGGAGGACAGGTGTTTGTCGGACAGGATCTGAATAATGTATTGATCCATGCAGAAGACGAGGCCAAACAGATGGGAGACGAATACGTTTCAGTTGAGCATTTGTTCCTTGCATTGTTAAAACACGCAAGCAGAGAGATGAAAGCACTGTTTCGAGAGTTTGGAATCGACCGCAACTCATTTCTCCAGGCATTGTCCAGTGTCAGAGGTAATCAGAAAGTGACAAGTGACAATCCAGAGGCAACTTACGATGCACTTGCAAAATATGGTACCGACCTGGTTGAGCGTGCAAGAGAGCAGAAACTGGACCCGGTTATCGGACGAGATGCTGAGATTCGTAACGTAATCCGAATCCTTTCACGTAAGACTAAGAACAATCCGGTTCTGATCGGTGAACCCGGTGTCGGTAAAACGGCAGCAGTAGAAGGTCTTGCACAGCGAATTGTAAGAGGAGATGTGCCGGAAGGCCTGAAAGATAAGATCATTTTCGCACTGGATATGGGTGCACTCGTAGCAGGAGCAAAGTATCGAGGAGAATTCGAAGAACGTCTGAAAGCCGTATTGGAAGAAGTAAAGAACAGCGAAGGCAAGATCATTCTCTTCATCGATGAGTTGCATACAATTGTAGGAGCTGGTAAGACAGAAGGATCTATGGACGCCGGAAATATGCTCAAGCCAATGCTTGCACGAGGCGAGTTACATTGTATCGGTGCTACAACTCTGGACGAATATAGAAAATATATCGAGAAAGATGCAGCACTTGAGAGACGTTTCCAGCCAGTTTTAGTAGATGAACCAAGCGTCGAAGATGCCATTTCCATCCTTCGTGGACTGAAAGAACGTTATGAAGTATACCATGGCGTTAAAATCACAGACGGAGCACTTGTGGCAGCGGCAATATTGTCCAACCGATATATATCAGACCGTTTCCTTCCGGATAAAGCAATCGACCTTGTCGATGAAGCATGTGCATTAATCAAGACAGAATTAGATTCCATGCCGGCTGAGATGGATGAACTGCGAAGAAAGATCATGCAGCTTGAGATCGAAGAAGCAGCACTTAAAAAAGAAGAAGACAGATTAAGTAAAGAAAGACTGGAACATTTACAGCAAGAGCTTGCAGAACTCAGAGAACAATATTCAAAACAGAAAGCACAGTGGGATAATGAAAAACATTCCGTAGAACGTGTTCAGAAAATCCGTGAAGAGATCGAGCAGATCAATAATGATATCCAAAAAGCACAGCGCTCATACGATCTGGAAAAAGCAGCCGAGCTGCAGTATGGAAAACTTCCACAGCTTCAAAAACAATTAGAAGAAGAGGAAGCACATATCAAAGAGAAAGACTTACGTCTGGTACACGAAAGCGTTACAGATAATGAAATTGCCAGAATCATTTCCAGATGGACAGGAATTCCGGTAGCAAAACTAAACGAGAGCGAGCGAAGCAAGACACTTCATCTTGACGAAGAACTGCACAAACGTGTCATTGGACAAGACGAAGGCGTAACAAAAGTTACAGAAGCTATCATCCGTTCCAAAGCAGGAATCAAAGATCCATCCAAACCAATCGGTTCATTCCTGTTCTTAGGACCAACCGGTGTAGGTAAGACAGAACTTGCCAAAGCGCTGGCAGAAAGCTTGTTTGATGATGAAAATAACATGGTCCGTATCGATATGAGTGAATACATGGAGAAATATTCCGTGAGCCGTCTGATCGGAGCACCTCCGGGATATGTCGGATACGATGAAGGCGGTCAGCTGACAGAAGCAGTTCGTAGAAAACCATACTCCGTTGTACTGTTCGATGAGATTGAAAAAGCACATCCAGACGTATTCAATGTACTTTTGCAAGTACTGGATGATGGTCGTATCACAGATTCACAAGGTCGTACAGTAGACTTTAAAAATACAATATTAATCATGACATCCAACATCGGATCATCCTACCTGCTGGATGGAATTCAGGACAACGGCGAAATCAAGCCAGAAAATCAAGAAATGGTAATGCAAGATTTAAGAGCACATTTCAGACCAGAATTCCTGAACCGTCTCGATGAGATTATCATGTTCAAACCATTGACAAAAGAAAACATCGGCTCAATTGTAGATTTAATGATCGCAGATGTAAACAAGAGACTGGAAGATAAAGAAATCTCCATTGAATTAACACCAGAAGCAAAAAGCTTCGTTATAGATGGTGGTTACGATCCAACTTACGGTGCAAGACCACTCAAACGATATCTGCAGAAACACGTTGATACATTAGCTGCAAAACTGATCCTCGAAGGAAATGTCGGAACAGGCGATGTGATCTTATTACAGGTTGAAGATGGCAAACTTGTAGCAAAGATAAAAGGACAAAGTGATATTTAATAAAGAGAATAAATGATATTAGGTGGCAGACTGTGCGAGCAGTCTGCCATTGCTTCGTAGAAAAGGAGCCGGTTGGGGACGGGGGTTTCTGGCTCTTTTCGGAGCCGGTTAGAGGGTTAGGGTTCTACTACTTGACTCAACAGAATATCCCGGTTTTGTAGATACTGCAACATCAAAAAATAACATAGAAGTTATCTTTACAACACTCCAAACTCATGCTATGATAACCATATCTTCGGAGAACTTCTTTTCTCCGAATACATCTATAGCCGTAAGGCTCTCATCTCGGGTTTCAATTTCAGAAACAAAATCCGATATGAAAAACAACAAAATATCAAAAATGGAGGAAAATGCCTATGACAAACAAACTGCAACAGTATTTCCCTATGATTCGGACGAAAGAACAACTAATGGCCGAGATAGAGGAAAAACCAAAACTAAAATCAATTTTCTATAGTTGGAAAGAAGAAGCAAGACAAGATTTTATCAACTTCTGTACCGGTGCACGTGGGGTGAAGATGATGTATGATTTTATAAGTAAAGAAATTCTAAATCCGGAAATATATCGTGAGCGGGTAAATGAATTTTTATCATTACTTTTAAATCAAAAAGTAAAAATATTGGAAGTGTTACCAAATGATGGGACAAGACTTGCGGATGAGTCAACTTTATTAATCATGGACATTGTCGTTGAATTAGAAGATGGAAGTATTGTAAACTTAGAAATTCAAAAAATAGGATATATGTTTCCTGGAGAACGAAGTGCCTGCTATTCAGCCGATTTGTTGTTACGACAATATAAGCGTGTAAAACAGAAGGCAGAAAAGAAACTTGATTCTCATACAAAAATGTCATATAAAGATATAAAAGATGTCTACACCATTGTTCTATTTCAGCAAAGCCCGCAAGAATTAAAAAAATTCAAAGACGTATATATGCATCGCTTTAAGCAAGAATCCAATACAGGGGCAAAGATGAATCTTCTACAAAAATATCTCTTCGTAACGCTTGACAACTTCAATAAAATTAAGCACAATAATGACAAGACAATAAAACTAGACAATCGTCTTGAGGCATGGCTAGCATTTCTGAGTATGGATGCTCCGGAAGATATTGTGCAGATATTAGAGCAATATCCCGATTTCAAAGCACTTTACAATCAAGTGTATGACATTTGCCTCAACATAGAAGAGGTGATGGGAATGTTTTCAAAAGAATTATTAGAACTAGATCGCAATACAGTAGAATTGATGATTGATGAGATGCAGAAGCAAGCTGATAATTTAAGAACTCAGAATGAAAATATGACACTTGAGAACGAAAAATTGGGACTTGCGAATGAAAATTTGGTGCTTGAGAACGAAAGCATAAAAAACGAGAATGAAAGTATAAAAAGCGAGAACGAAAGTATAAAAAGCGAGAACGAAAGCATAAAAAGCGAGAACGAAAGTATAAAAAGCGAAAACGAAAGAATAAAAAATGAAAATAAAGAAATAAGAGCCATGATGGAAGAATTGAAACGGCAAAATGAAGAAATCCTGAAATCGTTAGGAAAGAAATAAATCATCTCTTCCATCCATCTACGACACACCACAAAAATACCAAGCGACTATGCAATCTGGCGAATTGGAGTCGGGCTTGCCCGACGAAGCTGAGCAAGAGAGCATAGTCGCTTGGTATTTTGTATGGCGGACCGACCATTTACTCCCGCTTCGCCGAAGCCTCCCTGAGCAAGCCCCCCACAGCCTCTCGAAGCATAAACACATAACCGCCTTTCCCCACCCATCTCTTGTATAAATAAAAAAACAATAAATTTTCCGGGGGGGGGGGAGCGTTGACATAGGTATATCAAAGTTTTATAATTAAAATGTTTTGTAAACAAATAATTGCAATTTATAGTTATAGTTATACGTAAGATGGAAAAAATGAAAAGATGCAAAAAACATAACCAAAAAGCGTAAGGAAAAAGCTTTTCGCTTGTCTTATTTCGAGAGACATTTTAATATCAAAATGTTTTGTCTGGATAACACTACCCGATTTGATACGACAGATATAAAAAGGCAAAATAGAATCATAGTGGAATTTATTGACAAATTTCGTAAATACTTATAGACTAGTATTAGCGTAATAGGTCTTTTTGTGACCTTTTTTAGCAAATAATTAAGAAAGATGGAGGTCGTTTTTGAATGGACAGATACATTGATATGCACTGTCACATTTTACCTGGTGTGGATGACGGAGCACAGAATCTTGAAGAGACAAGACAGATGTTGCAGATTGCCTTTAATGAAGGAACCCGTTTAATCATTGCAACTCCACATCATCATCCGCGCAGGGGACATAAAAGGCCGGAGATACTTAACAAACAGTTAAGGCTGGTACGGGCAGAGGCAGCGAAGATAAGTGATAAATTCCGAATTTATCTGGGAACCGAGGTTTTCTTTGGACAGGATGTTCCGGAGAAGATAAACAGGGGAGAGATTCTTACAATGAATAAAAGAAACACTGTATTGCTAGAATTTTCTCCATCCGATAGTTATGATTACATACGTCAGGGAGTGCAGCAGGTTCAGATGACCGGGAATCAAGTGATTATTGCCCATGCAGAGCGTTATCAATGTCTGCTAGATGATATTGGATACGCAGAAGAATTATGTGACATGGGCGCAAGCATTCAGGTGAATGCAGGAAGCATCATTGGCGATGGCGGTCGCAGAGCCAAGAAGTTTGTGAAAGAACTGATGGATGAAGATATGGTGTTCGGAGTAGGAACCGACGCACATGGAGTACAGACACGTGCTCCAAAAATGAAAAAGGCGGCAGATTACGTCAAGAAAAAATATGGAGAAGAATACATGAGGAGGATTTTCTTCGATAACGCAGCTACGTTATTGAGAAAGAGAAAGTAGTTATGAATCAGTACACAAAAAATACAAGAATGAATCCAGAGTCAGATAATGACGAATTAACAATTGACCTGACAGAAGTTATCGGTGCTTTGTTAAAAAAAGCACACATCATTATTTTGACAGGAATTATCGTAGCTTTGTTGGCATTTATTGGAACAAAGCTTTTTATTACGCCTATGTATACGGCAGAGACAAAAGTATACGTACTGTCCAAAAGTGATGGAAGCACCGGAATTTCGGCAACAGATTTACAGGCTGGTTCATATTTGACAAAGGACTACACAGAACTGGTAAAGAGCCGTACAGTGATGGAACAGGTTATCGCAGTATTAAACCTGGATGTGAAACCTGAAGAGTTAATGGAGATGATATCAGTTGAAGCTGCAACAGACTCACGAATCCTTACTATTAAAGTAGAAAGCGATGACCCAAAACAGGCGAAAGAGATCGCCGATGCAGTCCGCGAAGCTGTCAGCGTACAGATTACAGAGATTATGGATGCCGATGCAGTTAATACAGTTGAGAAGGCAGACCTTCCAAGTGAACCATCTTCACCAAATACAATGAAGAATACAATGCTCGGTGGAATTCTTGGTATTATTCTGGCAATGGGAGTAGTCGTATTAATCTCCATCTTGGATGACACAATTAAGACACCGGATGACGTAGAGCGTTATCTCGGACTGAATACATTAACTTCTATTCCAATCGCAGAAGGAGCAAAGAAGAATAAAAAAGCGAAAGGATTGTCAGCACGTCAGTTCACAAAGACGATGAACAGATAACAAAGAGGGGATAAAGATGCAGGAAATAGAATTAAAAGAAATAAAAAAAGATTATCGAAGTAATGAAGCATACAAGTCTCTCCGTACTAACATCGAATTTTCAGGAGAGGATAATAAAGTATTAGTATTCACAAGCTGTACACCAAACGAAGGAAAGAGTACAGTCACACTTGCATTGGCACAGTCACTTGCTGAGGCTGGGAAGAAAGTACTGTTTATCGATGCCGATTTAAGAAAATCAGTATTAGCAGGACGACATAAAGTACACGGACAACTGAAAGGACTGTCACACTTCTTATCAGGACAGACAGAGCTTGGAGAAGTTATGTATCGTGTAAAAGATACAAACATGGTTATGATATTCGCAGGTGTAGTACCGCCAAACCCTGCCGAGCTGTTAGGAGGCAAACGATTTGAAAGTCTCCTTACAAGTGCAAGAAAAGCATATGATTATGTAATTATCGACGCACCACCGCTTGGAAGTGTTATCGATGCCGCTATTATTGCAAAACAAAGCGATGCATCAGTGCTTGTGATTTCAGCAAACACAGTCAGTCATAAATTTGCAAAAGTTGTAAAAGAGCAGCTGGAAAAATCAGGCTGCCCGATTCTCGGCGTAGTATTGAACAAAGTAGATATGGCACAGAACAAATATTATGGAAAATATTACGGTACATATGGTGATTATGGACGTGTGGAAGAGGGAAAGGTATGAAACAAGAAAAGTTAGTAGCTGTGCTGATAGCAGGCTGTCTGATACTTGGAGGTGCAGCACTGGTTGTTCGTGGCAGTCAGGATCGACAGGCTCCGGTTATTAAAGTGAAGAAAGCCGACCTCACATATCAAGAGGGAAAAGGATATGGAGAGCTTTTAAAAGGTGTCAGTGCAGAAGATAACCGAGACGGTGATCTTACCGATGAAGTGTTTGTAGACCGCGTTGTACAGATTAAAGATGGTAAAGCAATCGTATATTACGGTGTGATGGACAAGGCAAAGAATGTAGGGACTGCCAAGCGAACAGTTAATTATGTAGAAGATGGAAATGCACATCCTAAAACAGAAGATACAGCGGTAGAAAATACAGAACAGTCCCAAGATGCATCGGCAGCACAGAACGACCCTGCCAAAGCAAATGAAAAGAACGATCTGACACCGGTCGGAGAAGCACCGGTAATCGCACTTACAACAGACCAGGTAACAATTGCAGCCGGAACAGAGTTTGATCTTATGAGTGTAGTAAAAGGCGTTGCGGATGGCAGTGATGATGCAGATTCACTATCAACTCGTATCAGCGTAGATGGTCAGTATGATGTAAATACACCGGGAAGTTATTTACTACATTATTATGTAATAGATTCCGATGGCAACACATCTGAGGTAAAGACATTGACACTGAATGTGCAGTAAGATATGTAAATTAAGGGGATACAAACAGCAGGATAGAAGGAGTATATCAATCAGATGAAAGAACAGAAGAAGACACTGCATATGGCAGGAAAGTTGATTACATTAATACAGTTGATTCTTGCAGTCGGTTTGATTGCAGTTATCTGGAACAGTGGATTGGTACCAACGAAATATCTGGTGGCAATTATCATTGTATTATTAATATTATTTGGAGTAACATTCGGATTACAATATGTAAAAAATAAAGTCTACATCGTAGGAATTGTACTTAGTATTATACTGAGTATCTTACAGGCAATCGGGATTGTCTATATGTTGAAGGCAGACAAGCTGATGGCAGATGTAGGCGGAGCAAATTATAAGACAGATAATATGATCGTAGTTGTTAAAAAAGATAATCCGGCGTCAAATCTTATGGATGCTTCGATGTATCGCTTTGGTACACAGACTGCTGTAGATCAGGAAAATACACAGATTATGGTCGACAACATTAACACATCCCTTGGCAGAGAAGTAAAAATAGAACAATACGGAACCGTTCAGGAACTTGCAAATGCTTTGTTAGAAGGAAGAGTGGATGCGGCAATTTACAATCAAGCATTAGATGGACTGATCACAGATACAATTGAAGACTATTCAGATCAGGTACGTGTGCTGTATCAGTATGGAATAGAAACAGAGATAGAACAAGAAAACGTAGATGTTGAAGAACCATTCAATGTCTACATTAGTGGTATTGATGTATCAGGACCAGTCGCAACAAACAGCCGAAGCGATGTCAATATTATTATGACAGTAAATCCAAATACAAAAAAGATTCTACTGACAACAACACCGCGTGATTATTATGTACAAATACCAGATATCTCAGGTGAGCAGAGAGATAAATTGACACATGCCGGTATTTATGGCGTAGATGCCTCTATGAAAACATTAGAGCAATTGTATGGTATCGACATTTCATATTATGCAAGAGTAAACTTTTCGTCATTGGTTAAAATTGTGGACACACTAGGTGGCGTGGATGTGGATTCAGATTTTGAATTTGATGCGCAAGGATATCACTTCCAAAAAGGAATGAATCATTTAGATGGAGATCAGGCACTCGCTTTTTCAAGAGAGCGTTATAGCTTTGAAGATGGAGATAATCAGCGAGGAAAAGATCAACAGAAGGTTCTGACAGCAATTTTGAATAAAGCAATGTCACCTGCAATTCTGGCTAATGCAAGTGCTTTGATTGCAGATGTCAGCGACAGTGTACAGACTAATATGACACAGGAAGAGATGGCGAAATTTATTAAGATGCAGTTGAATGATGGTGCAAGCTGGACTATTGAATCACAGGCAGCATCAGGAAACGGAGATACACAAGCATGTTATTCGTCAGGAGACCAGCCACTGTATGTGATGTGGCCGGATGAGGCAGTTGTACAGAGCATTAGTGCAAAAATGAATGAGATATTAAATGGGAATTAAAGGATAAAGGTAATAAGGTTTAAAGGAAGAGAAGTAAAAATATGAGTGGAGTATCAAATCAAGATAAAGAAAGAAAGATGAAAAAAAAGAAAATTGAACACTGGCAGATCATCGCATTATATTTGATAGTATATGATGTAATTGCAATTAATTTTGCCTACTTTTTTGGACTGTGGCTGCGTTTTGATTTGCACTTTACAAATATTCCGGCAGAGTATATGAGTGCATTCTTAAAGTTTGCACCGATATATACAGTATTTACGATTTTTGTATTTGCACAATTACGTCTCTATAACAGTTTGTGGAGATTCGCAAGTTTTAGCGAACTGAACAGAGTAATTGTTGCATCTGTGATTACAACTATCTTTAATATAGTAGGAATGACAGCATTCATTCAGCGAATGCCACTATCTTACTATATAATCGGAGCGGTTTTACAGTTTGGACTTACATTGATGATTCGTTTTTCATATCGATATATGAATTTAGAGCGTGGCAAACGTGAGAAGGATGCGAAACCATTACATAACGCAATGATCATCGGTGCCGGTGCGGCAGGACAGACTTTAATCAAAGAACTGAAAAGTTCAGGAGAGGTAAAATCAAAGGCTTGCTGCGTGATTGATGATAACCCAAATAAATGGGGACGTGTTATGGAAGGTGTGCCGATTGTCGGAGGTCGTGAAGATATTCTCATCAATGTAAAGAAATATAAGATTGACCAGATTTTGTTTGCGATACCGACTGCAAGTGCACAGGCAAGAAGAGAAATCTTAAATATATGTAAAGAAACAGATTGTGAATTAAAACAGCTTCCGGGAATTTTTCAGCTGGCAAATGGCGAAGTGTCCATGAGCAAAATGAGACCGGTTGCGATTGAAGATTTGCTAGGCAGAGATACAATCAAGGTGAATATGGAAGAAATCTTCCAGTATCTTAAAGGAAAAGTAATTCTTGTAACAGGTGGCGGCGGTTCAATCGGAAGCGAGTTGTGCCGTCAGATAGCAGCACACGAACCGAAGCAGCTGATTATCTTCGATATTTACGAGAACAATGCATATGACATTGAGCAGGAATTAAGAAGAAAATATCCAGAATTGAATTTGAAGGTTTTAATTGGTTCAGTACGTGACAGTAAGAGAATCAATCAGGTGTTTGAAACATATAAACCACAGATTGTATATCATGCGGCAGCACATAAGCATGTACCGCTTATGGAGACAAGCCCGAATGAAGCAATTAAAAATAATGTAGTAGGAACTTACAAGACAGCCTACGCAGCACTGAAGAACGGAACAGAGAGATTCGTACTGATCAGTACAGACAAAGCAGTAAACCCGACAAATATTATGGGAGCGAGCAAGCGTCTCTGTGAAATGGTCATCCAGAGTATGGATAAAATCAGTAAATCCGGTCATACAGAATGGCTTCCATTCTTACATGAGCATGCAGATAAACATGTGAATGGGCAGATGGTTCCGGACCCGGAAGACCATATGGCTGTGAATACAGAAGAAAATGCGGTTGCACAGGGTAAAGGAAAAACAGATTTTGTTGCCGTTCGCTTTGGAAATGTACTTGGAAGTAATGGTTCAGTCATTCCGTTATTCAAAAAACAGATTGAAAATGGCGGTCTGGTAACGGTTACACATCCAGATATCATTCGTTACTTTATGACAATCCCAGAGGCAGTCAGTCTGGTACTTCAGGCAGGAACTTATGCAAAAGGCGGAGAAATCTTCGTGCTGGATATGGGAGAGCCGATGAAGATTGATACATTAGCGAGAAACCTTATCAAATTGTCAGGATACAAACCAGATGAAGATATCCGAGTTGTATACAGCGGATTACGTCCGGGCGAAAAACTGTTTGAAGAGAAGTTGATGGCAGAAGAAGGTCTGGAGAGAACAGAAAATGAATTAATCCATATCGGTAAGCCAATCCCGTTTGATACAAAAGAATTCTTCGGGCAGTTGGAAGAACTGGCGATGGCTAGTTACGAGAACAGTGAGGAGATTGTAGAAATGGTGGAAGGTGTTGTGACAACGTTTAAGCCAGCGGGAGAACATCCGAGTGGGAAGTAGTAATGTGTAGATTAAAAAGGTAAGGAGTAAAAATATGGCTTTCGTAAATAATGAAAGATTTGAAAAGTTTGAAAAGAAGGTATGGCTTTCTTCTCCGACAATGTACCCAGAGTCAATGCGCTATGTAATGGAAGCGTATGAAACAAACTGGATGTCTACTGTTGGAGCTAATATAAATGAGGTAGAGAAGGTTGCAGCAGAAGTATCTGAGACAAAATATGCGGTAGCACTGGCCTGCGGAACAGCAGCACTTCATCTCTGCATGAAGCTTGCAGGTGAAAGATTGTACGGCAAACCACCTGTAGGTGTAGGAGCACTGAGTGGAAAGCGCGTATTCTGTACAGATATGACATTTAATGCGACATTGAATCCTGTTGTTTACGAAGGCGGTATCCCAGTATTTATCGATACAGAGTATGACTCTTGGGGAATGGACCCGGTTGCTTTGGAGAAAGCATTTGAAATGTATCCAGATGTAAAACTGGTTGCTTACGCAGAATTATATGGCTTTCCAGGAAATGTAAAAGAGATTAAAGAGATTTGTGAAAAACATGGTGCTTTATTGGTAGAAGATGCTGCAGAAGCAATGGGAGCATCATGGGAAGGAAAACAGTGTGGTTCATATGGTGATTATGCTGCAATATCTTATAATGGAAATAAGATTATTACAGGATCAGCAGGAGGATGCTTACTTGCAGATTCACTTGAAGATGCAAATCAGGCACGTAAATGGTCTACACAGGCAAGAGAAAATGCAGCATGGTATCAGAACGAAGAAGTTGGTTACAACTATCGTATGAGTAATGTGATTGCAGGGGTAATCAGAGATCAGTACAATCATTTGTCTGACCATATTGCTCAGAAGAAAGCAATCTATGAAAGATATAAAGAAGGATTAAAAGACCTTCCAGTAGTGATGAATCCATTTGATGAAACAAAAGCAGAACCAAATTATTGGTTGAGCTGTTTAGTGATTGACGAAGATGCTATGTGTAAACAGGTGAGAAGTGAAACAGAAGCACTCTATATTTCCGAAGCAGGAAAAAGTTGCCCGACAGAAATACTGGATGCACTGAACAGTATCAATGCAGAAGGAAGACCAATCTGGAAACCGATGCATATGCAGCCGATGTACAGAATGCATGAGTTTGTGACAGTCAATGGTTCAGGAAGAGCAAAAACGAATGCATATATCGCAGGAAGTATCAAAGATGTTGGAGCGGATATCTTCCAGAGAGGTGTTTGTCTGCCGAGTGATAATAAGATGACAGTAGAAGAGCAGGATAGGATAATTGAAGTTATTAGGGCTTGTTTTGAGTAGGGAATATTTAGAAATGTAGGAGAGCGTTGTGTCTAAGAAAAAAGTAATAGGGTGCGTTGCTGCTGGGGCAACTATTGCAACAGCAATCACGGCAAAAATGATGAAAAATAAAGCTAAAAAATCTACATATAAGGTTGAGATTATCGAGCCGATTATTCAGCGTAAAATGGGAGTTTATGAAAAATATGTAAAGAGAGTGATAGACATAATATGTGCAACTGGTGCAATCGTAGTATTCAGTCCTTTATATCTTGGTGTCTCATTCCTTGTTAGAGTAAAACTTGGATCTCCTGTTTTATTTACTCAAGATAGACCAGGTTTGGTTGGAGCAGATGGAAAAGAAACTGTATTTAAAATGTATAAATTTCGTTCTATGACGGATGAAAGGGATGAAAATGGAGAATTACTTCCAGATGAGGTAAGATTAACTAAGTTTGGTCAATGGCTTAGAAATACTAGTTTGGATGAATTGCCAGAAGCATTTAACATACTTAATGGAACGATGTCTGTAATAGGTCCACGTCCACAGCTTGTTAGAGATATGGTATTTATGACAGAAGAACAAAGAATGAGACATACTGCAAAGCCGGGGCTTAGTGGTTTGGCTCAAGTTAATGGACGTAATGCAATATCATGGGAAGATAAGATTGAGTGGGATTTGAAATATATTGAAAAAGTAAGCTTTAAAGAAGATCTGAAAATTATCTTTGCCACTGTAAAAAAAGCATTCATCAAGCAAGAGGGAATCACACAGGATGATATGGCTACGGCAGAAGATTTGGGAGATTATCTGTTGAGAACGGAAAAAGTAGATAAAAGCGAATATGAAGAGAAGCAACATATTGCGAAAAGAATTTTAAATGGAGAAGACGGGATAGAAAGAGTGGAAGGATTAGTGTCCATTATCATGCCTTCTTACAACACAGCTCTCTATATTGAAGAAACAATACAGTCAGTATTAAATCAGACCTATTCGAATTGGGAATTGATCATTGTAGATGATTGTTCAAATGATAATACAGATGAAGTACTTGAAAAAATAAAAGATCCTCGTATTCATTATTTAAAAAATGAAAAGAATTCCGGTGCAGCAGTAAGTCGTAACAAAGCATTACGCGAGGCAAAAGGCCAGTGGATTGCATTCTTGGATTCTGATGATTTATGGATGCGAAATAAATTGGAAAAACAAATTCAATTTATGGAAGAAAATGGATATGCATTTTCTTATACAAACTATGAAGAGATTGATGTTAATGGAAATAAAACAGGTGTAACAGTTACCGGACCCAAAAAAATAACCAAAACAGGAATGTTTAATTACTGTTGGCCGGGGTGTCTGACTGTTATGTATAATGCTGAAAAAGTTGGATTGATTCAGATTGCTGATATTAAAAAGAATAATGATTATGCAATGTGGCTGAAGGTGTGTAAGAAAGCTGATTGTTATTTACTTGATGAAACATTAGGTCAGTATAGAAAAGGACGTGTAGGAAGCGTAAGTACACATAGCATTAAGACAATGATTGGATGGCATTATAAGCTTTATCGCGAGGCTGAAGACATGAGGCTGATTGAGAGTTTGTTTAATACTGGGAGAAATTTAATATTTGGATATTATAAGAAAAAGAGGTATGTAAAGCAATAATGAAACAAATTGAGCTGTTTCAAAAAAGAACATGGGCCGAAATTAATTTAGAGGCACTTAAATTTAATTTTCAACAAATAAAAAAGCAAATAGGAAAAACAAGAATTTGTTGTGTTATAAAGGCAAATGCTTATGGACATGGTGCTGTACAGTTATACATGTTGGAATATGTTCTATGGTGTATTAAAGAAAAAACTATGAAAAAAAGATATAATTGGAGAAAAAATAAATGGAAAGAAAATCATTATTATATAAAATATGTATCATAGGACATTTTGGATTTGGTGAAGAACTTTTAAATGGTCAGACTATAAAAACTAAGATTATCACTAATGAATTAGAAAAACAAATTGGGAAAAATAATATAAAAAAAATAGACACTCGTGGTGGAATAAAGATACTTTTAAAGGCACCATTTCAGATTTTTTATGCCTTAAAAAATAATAAAAATATAATAATTCTACCAGCACATAATGGATTGAGAGTATATGCACCGATACTTGCTATAGGACAATATTTTTTTAGAAATAGAAAAATTCATTATGTAGTAATTGGCGGATGGTTACCTGAATTTTTAAAAAATCATCGCATTACAAAAAAGAGTTTGTATTCATTTGATGGGATTTATGTGGAAACAAATACTATGAAAAAAGCAATGCAAAAACAAGGTTTTTCCAATGTTTATGTAATGCCAAATTGTAAAGAACTTCAAATTCTAAAAGAAGACGAATTGATTTGTTCTTTTGAAAAACCATATAGATTATGTACGTTTTCACGTGTAATAAAGGAAAAGGGTATTGAAGATATTGTACAGGTAATAGAAGAAATTAACAGTAAAAATGAAAAAAACATTTATTCATTGGATATTTATGGACCTATTGATTCACATTATGAAGATCAATTTTGCAGGATGAAAAAAAAGTTTCCTCCCTATATAAAATATTGTGGGACTGTTTCGTTTGATAAAACAACAGAAGTGCTTAAAGAGTATTTTGCACTTGTCTTTCCGACCAGATTTTATACGGAGGGAATTCCTGGTACAATTATAGATGCGTTTGCATCTGGTTTGCCTGTCATAACATCAAAATGGGAAAGTTATGAAGATTTAGTAGATGAAGGTATTAATGGAATAGGATATACTTTTAAAAATAATGAGGAATTGAAAAACTTACTTTGTGAGATTGCTAAAAATCCAGAATTCATAATTCAAATGAAAAAGAATTGTATTCGAAAAGCAGCAGATTTTACAACTGAAAAAGTAATTTCTGACTTTATTAGAAATCTTTAAAAGATTATTAAAGAGTAGAGAGGTAAAAATGGAAGAAATAAAAAGAGTTCTTTGCCTTGTCAGTGCGATGAATACGGGTGGAGCTGAAACATTTTTAATGAAAATATATAGAAACTTGGACAGAACAAGATACCAGATGGATTTTTGTGTAAATGTTACTGAAAAGGGATTTTATGATGATGAGATTAAAAGACTTGGGGGACGGATTTTTGTTATTCCAAGCAAATCTGAGAATATTAAGAAATTCAAATTTAGACTATCTGAAATAATTCGGTCATATCAATATGATTATGTGTTTCGTATAACTTCTAATGCAATGGGATTTCTTGATTTAAAGATAGCAAAGCAAAGTGGAGCAAAACGGTGTATAGCAAGATCCAGTAATTCGAGTGACGGAAAAGGCGTGAAAGTATTGCTTGCTCATAAGTTAGGTCGACTTTTGTATGATCGTTATGTAGATGTGAAAATTGCTCCTTCTGATTTGGCAGCGGAATATACATTTGGGAAAAAAGCTTTGGAACAGAACAAAGTAACTATTCTACATAATGCAGTAGATTTGAAACAGTATTCATATAAAGCAAGTAATCGAATTAAATTTAGAGAAGAATTAGGTATAAGTGAGAAAACTTTGTTAGTAGGTCATGTGGGAAGATTTTCTAAACAAAAAAATCATGAGTTGCTTATAGAGATTTATAAAATGATTTATCAAAAAGTACCGGATTCTCGCCTTGTACTCGTTGGAAATGGGGAACTTCAAGAAAACATCAAAGATAAAGTAAAAAAACTGAATTTATCAGAAAATGTGATTTTTATGGGAGTAAGAGCAGATGTTCCTACTATTTTGTCAGGAATGGATGTATTTGTATTTCCGTCATTTTATGAAGGAATGCCAAATACTGTAATTGAAGCTCAAGCAACAGGGTTGCCGTGTGTTGTATCAGATACAATAACCAAAGAAGCAAACATAACTGGATTAGTGAAGTACAAATCTTTGCAGGACTCCCCTGATGAATGGGCAAAAGAAGCTATTGAAAGTGTGAACTTAGATAGAAAAGATACAAAAGAAATGTTTGTTCAAAATGGATATGATATTAACACTGTGACAAGAAAATTTGAAACAGTGATTTTTGAATAATATTTCAAATAATGAATGTTAATATTTTTATAAAGTAAGAGGATGTATTGTACGAGGAAGAGAAGATATGAGCAATTTTATTAAACAAGTTAATAAATTTATTACAAATCCAAAAGCGAGATTTGTGTTTTTAAATTCATTGGGACTATATAATAGAATGTCAGACGAGAAGTTTTTAAAAAAAGCATATAAGGTTATTATGAATCAGAAATTAAATCTTGATAATCCACAGACCTTTAATGAAAAATTGCAATGGCTTAAATTATATAATCGTAAACCAGAATATACAATGATGGTGGACAAATATAAGGTGCGAGAATATGTTGCAGAGCAATTAGGGGAGGAATATCTAATTCCTCTTCTGGGTGTGTGGGATGATCCGGATGAAATTGATTTTGATGCATTACCGAATCAGTTTGTATTAAAGTGCAATCACAATTCTGGTCTTGGTATGTACATTTGTAATGACAAGTCAAAGTTGGATATTAGGCAAGTAAAGAAAGAACTTTGTAAAGGCTTGAAGCAAGATTATTATTTGACAAATCGGGAGTGGCCGTATAAGGATGTACCACGAAAAATTATCTGTGAGAAATATATGATAGAAGAAGTAGAATCTAAAAAAGGTAATAGTGAATTAACTGATTACAAGTTTTTTTGTTTTAATGGCAATCCGAAGTTTATGTATATTTCACATGATCATGCGACGGATGCTACGACCGATTTTTTTGATATGGAATTTAAACGATTAAATATGAGAATGAAGGATCCTAACTCAAATATTATTCCACCTAAACCAGCTTTGTTTGAAAGTTTAAAGGAAATCGCAAAAAAATTATCTGCAGGTATTCCGTTTGTAAGAGTGGATATGTATGTTATAAATGGGAGAATTTATTTTGGGGAATTAACTTTTTTTCATAATGCTGGATTTACTAGAGTATATCCGAAGGAATGGGAAAAAACATTAGGAGATTGGATTGATTTAAGTAGGGGTTAGGACAAGTACCTAATAGTATTTAAAGGTCGAAAAAGGATTTGATATAGAAAAAATGAGTGCATATATAGTATTTCTATTAATAATTGTAATTGAATGGATACTTCTTTTTCCTAATGCGAAGTTGACATTTGGAAAAAATATATCATATAAACAAAAGAAAATATTTTTGGTCATTGTGTGTATTGAAATGATATGTTTTGTAGGATTAAGAACCACAAATCTTGGAGCAGATACGACTACATATTTAAATGCATTGGAATATTATAGTTCCTTGCCACATGAAGAAATTTTAAAGGCAAAACTAGTATGGCCATATGATTTTGAAGTGGGGTATTTTTTATTGACTAAATTTTGTGCATGGTTATCATTGAGTAAAACAAGTTTCTTATTCTTGATTGCAATACTTATTTATGTTCCAGTGTGTTGGTTCATTTTACAATATTCAGAGAATCCGTTATTAAGTGTTTTGACATACTTTGCATTTGGTTGTTTTGAATATAGTGTTGGAATATTTCGTCAAATGATAGCATTGTCAATTGTATTGATCGGAACGAAATATATAAGAGATAGAAAAATTGTTAAATATTTATTAACGATAGGATTGGCAATGACATTCCATACAACGGCAATTGTTATGTTGCCTTTATATTGGATGTATCAAGCAAGATTAGAAAAAAGAATAAAGTGGATATTTGCAGCAGAGGTAATTTGTTTTATTAGTGCTAGAACATTGGTTTTATTAGCAATAAGAGTGTTCCCTAAATATTTAGGCTATGTTTCAGGAAGATATGATGTTCAAGGTGGAAGTTATTCAATGCTTGTGTTATTAAATTTAGTTTTTATAGCAGGTTGTATTATAGAAAAGAGAGATGAAAATCAAGATAATGTAATTTTGCGTACATCTATCAACGCAACTGTGATAGCGTTGTTTTTACAAATTTTGGGATATTCAATGGGAATAGTTGGAAGAATTGTTCCGTACTATTCGATTTATTTAATGATTTTAGTCCCATTTTTAATGAATAGATATTTTAAGAAAAATATTATCTTTGTATATTTTATAGGAACTATGGGATTGATTATATTGTTTTATTTCCTTACTAAAAATTCTTATATAAATCCATATAGTTTTATATTTATGAATAGATATTAAGAGAGTGTTATAATTTTATAGAGTAGAAGGAAGGAGTATATAAAAACTGCTTACAGTGGTGTTTATAAATATTATGAAGAAAAAAGTCGTGCATTTTATTCATGGTTTAAATACTGGGGGGGCAGAGACCTTGGTAAAAGATTATGCAATAGGATTGGATAAGAATAAATATAATGTTAGTATTTTGTGCTATGAACATCGAGATTCACCATATGAAGATATTCTGAAAAAGCAAGGTATAAAAATAATCTATGCATGCGATAATATAAGGTTTTGGAATAAGAAAGGTATAATTCCGAAAATAATCAATCATTATCAGTTGTATTTTGTAATTCGAAAAAACTTGAGGATGCTGAATCCCGATATATTACATACACATCTGCCTGTTAATAATTTTGTAAAGTTTGCTCATTTGCGAAAAAATATCAAACTATTCCATACGGTGCATAACGAACCTCAAAAAATATGGTTTGATGGTGATTCTCAAGGAAAAAAAGATTTTCGGGCTGCTAAATGGCTAGTTAAACATCATGATCAAAGAATGATAGTATTACACGATGATATGAGAAAAGAGGTAGATAAATTATTCCAAGTATCCGACTCTATTGTTTTAAATAATGGGATTCCATTTTCTAAATTTGAAAATTCAAAAAGTAAAGCTGAAATGAGAAATGAATTGGGTATACCAAAAGACAGTTTTGTAATTGGTCATGTTGGAAGATTTTCAGAGCAAAAGAATCATATATTTTTGACAAAGATTTTTAGAGAAATATATACTCGTGATAAAAACACATTTCTTTTGATGGCTGGAGCAGGCGAAGAAAAGAATAAAATAAAGAGCATTATGGACAATAGTCCTATGAAAGATAGTTACTTGATTCTTTCGAATCGCAGTGACGTAGCTGATTTAATGCAGGCAATGGATGTGTTTGTATTCCCATCAAAGTATGAAGGATTGGGGATTGTCTTGATAGAAGCACAAAAAAGTGGTTTACCATGTTTTGCATCAGATATTATTCCTGTCTATGCTAAAGTCACAAATTTAGTGAATTTTTACTCTTTAAATATTGATGAAAAAGAATGGGCAAAGGAAATATTAAAATTCAGAAATATGGAATATCGTAATGAATTTATAAAACAAAGTGGAGAAGTTCCATCAGAGTGGGAGATGAAGAATGTTATAAATAAATTGGAGCAAATATATGAAGGAGTAATATAAGTAAACAATTATGGCTGACAGTAGAACAAAAAATACAGTTAGAAATATAGGCGCTGGACTAATAAATCAGGTGGTATCAATAATTTTACCATTTATTAATCGAACAATAATTTTATGGTCATTGGGAGTGGAATTTACAGGACTTTCAGGATTGTTTTCCTCAATATTAAGTGTTCTTGGAATAGCAGAATTAGGATTTAATACAGCAATTGTATATAGTTTATATCGACCGATGTCTGAACATGATGAAAATAAGATATGTGAGATTGTGTCATTATTTCGAAAAATCTACGCGATTATAGGTACAGTTGTTTTGGTTTTAGGAATGGCAATTATGCCTTTTTTAAAATATCTTATTCATGGCTCCTATCCAAGCGAAATTAACTTATATGTAGTGTATTTTTTATATTTGCTTAATTCGGTAATAAGTTATTATATGTTTGCATATAAGGAATGTTTGTTGATTGCGGATCAGCGTCAGGATATGGCGCAGAATATGAGAACTATAGTTAATATTTTGCGATATGTTGCTCAGTTTGTGGTATTACTGAAATTTCGTAGTTTTTATTATTACTTGATTGTAGCAATTATAGGAACAGTTGTTACTAATCTTGGAATACAATGTATTACTGTAAGAAAATATCCATATTTTAAGCAAATTAAAAAGAAACAACATATTCCAAAAGAATTGATTACACAAATGAAAGGATTAATGATAAATAAGATATGCGATACTTTTCGCAACTCTTTTGACAATCTGATTATTTCTAGTTTTATCGGGTTAACAGCAACAGCAATATATGGAAATTATTACTATATTTATTCTGCAGTTTACGGAATTATGTTGACGATTTGTAATGCAATGTCTGCAAGTGTAGGTAACAGTATTGTAGAAAAAGATGAATATCAAAATTATGGTGATTTATTAACATTTTCGGCTTTATTTGCAGTTATTCTGGGTGTTTGTACTGCTTTATTAGCTTGCTTATATCAACCGTTTATGAGACTTTGGGCTGGAGAAAATTTGTTGTTATCGACGTTTAATATGTTTTTATTTTGCGCATATTTTTACGTGATAAATATGAACAATATTAGAAATCAGTATATATCAGGAACGGGAATATGGTGGAAATTAAAAATATCTTATATTGTGGAAGCAGTAGCAAATTTAATATTAAACTTTATTTTGGGAAAATATTTTGGTATAACTGGTGTTTTATTAGCAACAATAATAACTATTTTTGTATTTAATTATTTACAAAGAAATACTGTTTTGTTTAAATGTTATTTTAAAAATTCAAGTTATATCAAATATTTATTAGAACAGTTCTATTATGCTATATTTGCTATAGTTGCTGTTGTGATATCATACTCATTGTGTGAAAGAACAAAAATGAATGATATTTGGGGGCTGATAATTAGAGGGGGAATTGCACTTGTTGTATCAGGAATTATATTAGGTATAGGATTATTTCTATCAAAAAGACGTTATGCAACAATTAACTTTATAAGGCAGATGATTGGAATAAAGAAGTAAAGAGAATCAGGCACCGGTGATTTTTCATGCCTTGTCCATTTATGTATTGGCTGAAAATATTAACAAAAACATTTTACAAAATAAGCGATAGAAGAGGAGTTGACAGATGAGAAGGGGGAGTCTAAGCTTTGACAGACAGACAGACAGACAGACAGACAGACAGACAGACAGACAGACAGACAGA
>OGCN01000998.1_pt1 | contig 41388 bp, 43 predicted proteins | sample 1570181 | NCBI WGS metagenome assembly OGCN01 (sample SAMEA4370584, study PRJEB24528) | human gut metagenome | reverse complement strand
ATGGTGGCTACATATTGATGTTGTGCTGTTGCTTTTTACTGAAAGCTGCTACTAACGACTCATAAATCTACCCTTAATCGTGTATTGGATGATAGTTGCGGATTTTAGGTCTGTTTGAAATTTCGAATGATAATTCGTTCGGTTTCGATATATATTTCCTTGTAATAATAAAATGGTATGAGTACGCCCAAAGTAGCGAAGGCAAGCATGGCATAGAGATACTGGTGGAACCAGATGAAGGTCATCCCGTAGAACAGGAAGGCAATGCTGCACAGCCCAGAGGCCAGTCCGTCGATGCCGTCGATGAGGTTGATGGCATTGATGATGAAAACCGTAACGAAAACGGTGAGAGGGATGCTAATCCACGACGGCATGGAATGGATGAACAGCATTCCGTGAAGGTCGGACAGTTCCACTCCGCCAGCCACCAGCATGATGCCGCAGACTATCTGGATAAAGAACTTGGCACGGTAGCGCACACCGATAAGGTCATCGGCAATGCCGACAAGGTACAACATGATGATGGCGCAGAAGGCGTATGCCAATGGCAACGCTTCTGCGCCTATTTCCTTAAGCAGCTCATCATGTCCGGTTGAGACATTGACCGCCAAAAGCAGGACAAAGGAGAAGAACACTACGGGCTTGAAGGCCATACCGCCAAGGCGAGGCACTACACACTGATGTATCTTCCGCTCGTCCGGCTCGTCGAACAGTCGCCTGCGGAAGGCGATGAGCAGAATCTGCGGTATCACGATTCCTGCGAAAAACACGCACAGGAAGAATACCGACAGGATGTTGACAATCCAAATTAAACTCATTCTCTATCTAACTTTAATAGGCCGTTTGTGTCGGTCTGTCCTGTACTAATCCCTCTGTATCAATCAATTCGGGGGGGTAATTCGTGTTTCCATAATCTCAGTCTATGATTTGAATATATTCCGGCTTCACCTCAGCTGAAACCGCCAGTAGGTCGGGAATAATGACGACAAGCTGCCGACCTCTCTTTTTTGCCACTTTTATGAAGTAGCCCTCCACCTGGTCGAACGGTCCGCCATGTACCCTTACTCTTTTACCTTTTTCAATGTTGATTTTATCTTTTTCCTTGTTGATTTCGCTGATTTTGTAGAAGTGTACCTCTTCATCTGCCTGCTTGCACACCTTGATGAAGTTGGTCATGTCTTCATCAGGTACAGTCAGATAGACAAGTTCTCCGCCACTTTTCCATGTGACAAACTGTAGGTCGTAATAATAATTGTGTTTGAAATCAACAATCTTCTGATGACTTGCATGCACAAACACCAGACTATGGATGACGGGTACCATGAAAAAGACTTTCTTGCCCTTGACAGTGCGAAGGACTTTCTGCTTGGGTATGAAATACTCTAAGCCATACGTTTCATTAGAGAGCCGATCTTCGGCAGTATTCTCGTTCTTGTAGGCCCGCATGACATACCACAGTATCTTATCCTTGTCCAATACATTCACCATACTGTTTTGACATGTGTTTTTTGAGAAAAGAACGTACTCATGGTTCATCCCGATATGCGTATCGGTCTGTATATCAGCAACTTTCTATGTGTTTCAACTACAATAGTCATCTATTCTCATCTTTCTGAGTCCACCCCCTGCAAAGCCCCTCTTTACGACATAAAAATTCGGTCGGAAAAGGTATGCAAAAGATGTTTCTCTCTTTAAGAGAAATATCGTTTTGCTAAACAGTTGATATTGAGGTATCATTTTATCGTAAAAGACATATTTGCTCAACAATTGCTTGACGGAAATCAACAAATTTTAGCATTTTTGTAAAAAAGTCGCTATATAATTTGGTGAATTGGAGTTATTTTCATATTTTTGCATCCCGAAGAGTTTCTCTTAAAGAGAGAAACACCTTTTTGCTCAACAATCCCCGACTTTTTTATTATAGTTGCGGTATCACACCGCAATACAATAGTTATAAATATTGAAATAAAGGTGCAGTGAGACGCTGCACCTCCTAAAGAGAATTGATGATGAGATTGTTGGCGTTGTCAACGACAGAGGTGTCCAATGAGGAGAGGTATATCTGTGTGGTTTTCTCGGAGTCATGCCCCAATGCCTCGCTGATAGTAGATACGGGCACGTTCTTGCTCTTGGCTATGCTTGCCCAGGAGTGGCGGGCTACGTAGGTGGTCAGGGGTACGGACAGGCCTATCATTTCTCCGATTTTCTTCAACTGCTTGGTGATACGGCTATAGGCATTCTTGTACTGTCTCCAGAATATGGCTCCCTCTCCTTTTGCTATAGGGAGCAGGTAGGGAGAATCATCTGTTTTGTACTTCGCCACTATCTCCTGCATGGCAGGTTCCCATTTGATGTGCAACTGTTGTGAGGTCTTCTGACGGCGGTAAATGAGCGTACTGCCATGCAGATTGCTTGGTGTAAGTTGTGCCATATCGATGAACGACATCCCACGGGTATAGAAACTGAACAGGAACATATCCCTTGCAAGCTCCAAACGGGGGTTCAGACTCAAGTCCAGCTCTTTCAGTTGCTTGATGATTTCCAAGGGGAGTGCCCGCTTGACGGTCTTGTCGATGCCGGTATATACATGCTTGAACGGTGAGGAAGAGATGACCAGTCCGTCATCTACGGCATGATTGTAGATGGTGCGCAGGTTGCGGATGTAGAAAGAGGTGGTGTTGCGGCACAGTCCGCTGTCTTTCAGCCACTGTTCATAGCCTTGTATCGTTGTCCCATCGACTTCCTCCAATGGCACATCGCCTCCTTTCAGGTAACGCTGGAGGCTGTTGAGGGTGGTTTTGTACCTTGCTACCATCCGCTTCTTGCCGATGCGTCTCAGTTTTTCGTTCAACTCCAGCGTATAGCCGATAATGCCATGTAATTCTTTTCCCTCATGGAAGTTGTCAACGACGGTGTCTGCTGTATATGACTGCCCTTCCTTGTCCAACCGTGCAATGACCAACAGCAGTTTCTTCCTGTCAGCATCCAATGTATCTTTCAAGGAAAGAAGATAGGCTTGACGTTGTGGAGTGACGGAAGTTGGCAAAATGATGTTTGAATGGTCCGCATCCCACTCTGAGGAATAGATTCTGTACTCTGTATGGATCTGACGTGCCACACGATTGTGTATCACCTGATAATACAGGCGACCCTCTTTCTCTTGAACAGATGATGTTCTGAACTTTAATTTGATGGATGCCATAATGCTCTGACTTTAACATTGAAATTGCAATTATTACCTTTATATATAATATAAGTGACAGACAAACAGGTATAGGAGGGATGGTGCCTCACCGCTCGGCATACAACAGCTGATATTCCACCCACCTCCGTTTCCTAATGGATGCCACTGCTTTTCCCCTCCATTTGCAATAGCTCAGATAGAGTGGCAGGATGTCCCTGTCGCCACGTTCCAATCGGGTGAGCAGGGACGCTTTCGGGTATCGTCCATTGCCTAACAACTTGGCTGGTCCAATCTGGTACGAGAGGGTGGCAAGCAGATAAGCATCCCTGCCATAACGGGCATATAGGCGCAGGTGCCGGAGGAGGTCTGTCCGTAACAGCAAATCTGCACGCTGACGTGTCAGTGTTTTCGGGAAACGCTCTCCCTTCTGTAGCTGGTGACCATAGCCCACATAGCCCGGTGTGGTCTTTGGGTCGTGCCAACCCTCGAAGTGTTTGGTAATGGCTACCATCCGTTCAAACAGTGCCCTGTCAATGGTTTGGCTTTGACAGGGCACGCTACAGATGGCCAACATGCTCAATAGTACGATGATGTATCTTCTCATTACATTATTTTATATAGGAGGTGCGATGTCTCACCGCACTCTAATCAATATCACTACATCATAGTGCGGAACTGCTGAATCTCTTTAATCATGGCTTTCACGTCCTCCCCAACCTGAACGAAGTTCTTGTAGAGGATGCGCTCTCGCTCTTCTTTCGACTTGAACTTATAGAACTTAGGGAGAGGGACATACTCCGATTCCTCCTTCTTTATTTCCGTCATATCGAAGTCGGTCTTGCAGTAGAACTTGGATGTCTTGAACTCCTCGCTCTCCTGGATGTTCATGCTTCCGTTCATCCCGGTCTTGGTGACTACGAAGTCACGGGCGGTCTGTCCACATATCCAACCTGTGGGCATATCGGAGATTTTGCTTGCAGGCACCAGGCTGTCCATATTCTCATTGAGGTTGATGGAGGTCTTGTCACGGTCGATGGTCACGCCCTTTTTGAGTTGCACTACTTTACCGAAGATGTCACTCGACAGCCATTCGAGGGTTTCCTTGGCTCTTGCCGAACCGCTCATCACATTGCCCACGGTGGTGATGATTTTCTGCATACCCACCTTGCCATAATCGGCTTCCAACTGCGGAAGTTCCTGAAAGCCAAGTGCCACGCTCACCTTGTTGCTTCGGGCTGTGCCTATCAGTCGGTCTATCTTGTGGAAATACAAGGTCGGCAACTCATCGACGATGATGCTGACAGGAACGTTCTTGCCCTGTCCTGTATTCACCCTCGTTACAAGGCGGTTGAGAATCAAGGCATTCAGTGCACCGATGATGCTCTCCATCTCGGGGTCGTTGGCAATGAGCAGATAACTTGGATTCTTCGGGTCACTGACCTTCAGGTCGAAGTCATCGCCGTCCTTGTGGAATATCCAGTAAGATTCCTTGGTGGCGAGACGGGAGGTATAGACACGTAGCGTGCCAATCATACCTTCCAACTGCTCCATGGCTTTGTTGGCAAAGGCAGTCTGGAACGGGCCAAGCAAGGGGGCTACCTCGTTGTCGGTCTGAAGTACCTCGAAGATGGTCTGATAACTCTCATTGAGGAACGATAGGATATGTGGCATGTCGCTGTACTTGCCCAACCAATAAGCGGGCTGCACCTCCGCGCCCGAATGGTCGAACACCCGTCCTGTGGGTATCAGCCTTTTCGTCTTTGGGTCTTCACGCCGCTCGGCAATCAGCATCTTTCCGTCCTTGTCGTAGGGCTCCTTGCCGTAGTTGCAGAAGAAATAGATGCAGGCGGCAAGGAAGTTGACGGCAGAGGTCTGGAAGAACTGGTCGCTGCCACCGCCGCCTTCCTTCTTGCCTTTTTGCAGGGATTCAAGCAGGGTCTCGGCGGTCTCGCTCGCTGCGGCAAGGTTGTTGATGTACTTCAACTGGATGGGGTTCACACGGCGCGAATACTCCACATCCACAAAGTTGATGATGTTGAACTTCATGCCATGGGGCATCTTGCTGTCCTTGGCATTCTTGTTCTTCAAGTAATGATAGTAGAGTTTGGTGGCGAGAGTGGGAAACTTATAGTCGTACACCACCATGGCAAAGCCCTTCTCGCTGTGCTGCCTGATAAACGGCTCGATGATGGAGAAGGTCTTACCAGAACCAGGAGTACCCACAACCCATGTGCCACGGAACGGATTGACGATGTTCACCCATCCCTTGCGGAACTTGCCCTTGTAATAATAGCGCATAGGGATGTTCACGCTGTACTTGTTCTCCTGCAACTCCCTGCATTGCTCAAAGCTCTCATTCTCGAAGTTGAAGCGGTCTTTCAGCAGCCCTTCCTTCAGGAACTTAGAGATATTGTCGAGGGCGATATGCACCAATACGACACCGACGATGGAAGTGAGCATATAGAGCCAAGTGTTCAAACGGAGGGTATAGAAACAGGGCATTATCGAATGACCGAACAGCCATACGGACTGCACAATCAGCAGCACTCCCGACAGCAGCGGATAGAGCACCTGCCTGCGAGCGTCAAACTCCAGATGCTTCTTGTTGCGCGTTCCCACACAGGTGATACATATCAGCAGGAACGTAGCCACCTTGCTATACACGAGGTTGCCGTCATGGTAAATCATCCACCGCTTGATGCGAGTGTGGATATCCGTCACTACGCCGCCCAAGAAGTCCAACTGCTCCGGCTCCAGTGCGTAGGCGAAGAACTCCATCAGGATGGAGACATAAATCACCGCCCTGAATATCTTGTAAAAACCCTGTAACTCTTTGCTTTCTTCCATTTACTTTACGATGATGTTGGGTGATAATGAGAAAAGATGAAGGATGCCACGGTGGACACCCTCCAATCCTCTTATGAGTTTTATTCGTAGCCGTTGATGGTCTTCTCAGACTCTACTGTCCACGGAGAAATAGTTGCAGATATGACCTCCAAGGTGTTGCGTACAGGCTTCAATGAATAGCTGTAGGAATGACCCGCTTTCCACGTGTCGTTTGTGAGGAATACGAAGTTCTCCCCATTGCTGAGTTGCAATGTCATGTCTGGCATAACCTGTGCAGGAACATAAAGCGTATATTCCATGTGGTCACTTTGTGGGTCGCCGAAATAATAGGTCGTCACCGACTCGTCACTGCATTCTACCTTTCCGGTCTTGATGTTGAAAGTACCGCTGTCAAAATAACCGACGAACGTGAGTAGGCTTCCTGCAAAATCATTGGTGGTGAAACCGTATTCTGGTGAGGTATAGACCTTGATGATGACACGCACCATCTGATGGGTGAAGTTCAATGTAAGGCTCGGATTGGCGTATGATGCCGCTCCACTGGCAAACAGAAAATCATTGACCTTCTGCTCACTCTGTACAGCTGCCTCCGGCACTTGGAACTCTATGAGGTCGTTGGTAGGATTTGCCGTATAGGGATAGTAGGCATTGAAGGTGTGAGTGTCTGTGTCCGTGAAAAACACCTTGTTGGCTGACACAAACTGATTCGTGCCGCCGCTTCGGGTGAACTTCATATTGTTGATCATCCCTGTGGAAGAGATGCCAATCATATCATTGAGTTCCCACTGGTTGTCAACGGCTCGTGTGGAAACGGCAGGTTGCAGCATCTCCAGATTGGTGAATACCTGAAGCTGCTTGGTTGATGTGCTGTCGGTCACGACCACAGAACCTCCGCCACCGGGCAGGTAAATCTCATTGACGATGTCTTGGTCACAGGACGTGAGGAGCATGGCTCCAAGTCCCAACATTAGAAACAAATTCTTTTTCATGCTTTTTCTTTTTTAATTGTTGTACTTTGATGATGATACGGGTGATACTCGATGTCTGTATATGGGCTAATCCATAATCGTGATGATGGGTCTCGCCTTATGCGGCTGCCACTTGGGAGTCTCCTGTATGGCACCGCTTCCCAGTGAGTAAAGCCATGCCTTGGCGGTCGCTTGTCCTTCTACCTCCGTTGAAGTCCAATACCAACAGTCATCATCCTCATCGGGGATAGGTGTGCCGCCGCATTTCAGGATGTATGGGTTGATGATGTCCTTGGCATGATAGAGCAGACGCATCTGTGCCACACTGGGGATATAGGCACTTTGCCCGTAACGCCACATGTCGAAGACACGCTCAGCCAAAGGCGACTTCACATCGGTCGTGCCATAAAGGGCAAAAGTGTTCTTGTTGCCGTCGTAGGCGGTGAGGTCACAGGATGTGTCCTGTTCCACACCGATACTGTCAGCAAAGGCTTCGGGAGCGATGTCCCACAGATAGACGGCATATCCGTTTCCCTCCATTTCTTCCCTCTGATTGACGTTGAACACCACTGCAATGGCTTGCTTGCACGATTGCTCGTAGGTTTCGTAGGGCATCACCTTGCCGTCAGTGGTCAAGATATGGGTGACCTTCATGGCTGTGTCGGGAAAGTCCTGATGCTCGTCACAGGCAGTCAGCAACACCGTTGCCGCAACTGCCAAGATTGAAAACAGTTTCTTCATACGCATAGTCATTTTACAGGAAGTTTCACACCCAGGACAATACCCGTTCTGAACAGGTCTTCACCCTTGATCATCACATCGGTCTTCACCTGCCAGAAGAGCTTCCAGCCGTGTCTGAGTGTATAGTTTTGCTCATAGCCGAGGTGGATGCCACCCAAGAACCTGTCAGTATCGCTACCTGCCGATGCTCCTATGCGCATGTTGCCATGGTGGTTGCGTCCTCTTGCCACACAGGGCTTATAGGCAAAGCCGAAACCATAACTGCGGTAGTTGTTCCAAAAACTCTCAGGACAGACATGACCGCACGATGCGCACTCGTTCCACTTGATATATCCGTTTGCAAAATACTCCCACGCATTGTGGTACTTCGTCTCATACTCGTAGGACAGCGTCACGTCCAGTCCTCGCTCATACAGGCATCCGAACCCCAAGGATATGCGGTCGCTATTCTGCTGCGCCATTGCCGGAGTCATGCTTGCCATAAAACAGATGACAACGAGTAAGGTATGCACAAGCCAATTCCTCACTCCTAATTCCTCATTCCTAATTCTCATTATTCCTCCTCCAACAGTATATGGTTAAACGAATCGGCAGACAGCACATCCTCATAGTCGATGCTGAGCGAGATGGTGCGTCCACTTATCTGTTTTTCCGACAGCTCGATGGTCAGCACCTTGTCGTTGGGGAAGGTCATCTTCTTCACCACAATCACGTTGCGATAGCCATACTTGAAGGTCTTCGCATCGTCCAACACAAGAGATGGGGTCAGTTCCACTATCTGCGCATTGGTAGCCTTGCTCTGCTTCTTGTCCGATAGTTTGATGCGCATCTCGTCGATGTCGAAGCGGATGTTGGTCTTGTTCTCCACGGAGAAGTCGATGAAGAAATATTCGCCCACGCTGTAGATGTTGTTCAGGCGCATTACCATGCGGTGCATCTTCGTCGCCACGTTGCGGTATTTGGCAGACGATGACCATATCTGACGTGCATACTTGGTCATGTCGGCAGTGGACAGGCTTACAGCGGGATTGTTGTAGGCATTGCGCTCCGAGCATTCTATTTCCTTATCGGTTACTGCCTCCTGCATCCTCGTGGTATAGAGCAGTGCATACTGCGTGCGGTAGCGTTCCGTCACGATTGTCACTATCGCCAACACCTCACCGTCGGCATACACGTTGTCCTTCGGCTTCAGGCGGATGGTGTTGTTGATGGGTTGGTCGCCCACCACCTTGTCTGTGGATATATCGACAAAGCGGATGGGTTCGGAGGCGGTGATGACGGTGGTCACTTGGTCGTTGACCGTCAGCTGCTCCATCTCCATGTAGGTGGTCTGCGCCTTGGCTGAAAGCACGCTCAGCGAAAGCAATGCACAGACATTCATTTTCTGAAAACAATTCATATTAGTTGATTTTTTGATGTTTATACTCTATGAGCCACCGTTCCCGACAATTCCGTTGTCGGGCAGTGTCTATTTCCTTTTCTCTTTCCCATTTACAAGGTAAACAAACGTCCCATACTTCAGCTTCACTTTGTTCTTCTTGATAGCCTTGCTGATGGCATTGCTTGTCTTCTGGTAGGCATTGGTCACGGCTTGCATTCCCCATTGCGAGAAACTGTTGTTCGCTCCACTCTGGTCGATGTTCATGTTGCTCTGCATAGCACCGCTCGCCACATCTTTCGTGGTCTCACGGAACTGGCTGCCGGGGACATACAGTCCCTCCAGTCCGTCCGTGTCATAAAGCGAAAGCGAAACCTTTATCAGCTCGTCATCCACAAGGATGGAGTTGATGCTACCCTTCACTCGCTGCGAACCGAAACCGCTCATGGTGGCATAGAGGTACGACCCTTTCTTCACCACGGTCTCACCAATCTCAATATCGTCCAACAGTCTCAGCCGCACCCTCGACCCGTCCGTAGCCTTCACGTCCTCGTCAATGATGGCCTTGATGAGCTTTGGCTCATGCTCGTTCTGCGTCAGGGTGTTGAAATAGTCCGAAGTCACCTTCACCTTCTTCACCACCTCCTGTGCCTTGTCCTCCTCGTCCAGTGCCTTCACCGCCTTGCTGTCCTCGGCAATCTGACCTTTCACCTCAATCTGCTCCTTGGGAGGCCCAGCCTGTGTGGTATCCTGGGCCACGGGGGCAACTGCCGCCTGTCCTCTCAGCCTCGCTTCGGCGAGTGCCTTGTTGAGTGCTTCGAGTGCTTCCGCTTCTCGCGCCTTGGCATCGGCCACTTCGGCTGAATCGTCCTTCTCTTCTGCCTGACGGACGAGTTCCGCAAGGTCTTCTTCTGTGTACTTGGATTCATACGCTTCTTTCTCTTCTTCGTTGTCACGCTCAATGTTATCAACAGCCGAATAGTCTGCTATGCGACCATACGACTTCGCCATGTTCTCATACTTGCCACCGATGCCGTCACCATTCTTAATCTGCGCTCCGGGCAGGTTGGGGTTCAGAAACTCGGTGGTCTGCAGGTTCTTGTCCTGCGTTTCCGCCACCTCCGTATTGAACATGTCAAAGACAAAATAGCCTGTGGCAATCAACGGGATGTACACGATGGCTGGCAGCATGTACTTCGGCTGACGGAAGTTTATCTTATCTGTTATTCTCATCGCTGTCTGATTTTGATGTTACTGACTTGTCTCGATTCTCCTCGTTGGTTCGATGCGTCACGGGAGGAGTGATGCAATGGGCTGCATTCATCATCTGCTTCATGCGCCCTTCCTGCCGCTCGATGGCACTTGCAGCCTCCGTCCGATGACCGTAATACCGCACCATCCTGTAGATGTTGATGCCGAAGCACGTGGCGACAAAGCCGAAGACGATGACGAGAAACAGCGTCTTGTGGGCATTGGCAAAGCCTTGCACCTTAGCCGCCGCACGGTCTATCCTCGCGGTCTTGGCAAACTTGCGCCCTGCCGCCACCTCCTTCTCATACCGCTTCTTGTACTTGGGGTCGTTCTTGTCGGGCATATCCTCGCCCACAAGCATCCGTCTGATTCCTTTTACACTCATACCGCTAGGATATTAGAAGTTTGACTTCGACTTCTGCTCAATATCCTTGTTGAGCAAGGTTCTCCAGTTCGTGATGAGCAGTCCATGAGGATTGTTCTCCGTCCTCGGCACGCGCTTCACCTGTCCCGCCGTCACCAATTCACGCATCAGAATATTGCTCCTTCGCTCTATCCTTTGCCTACCGTAGTAGGTGAACTCCATCTTCTCCTTGTTGAACTTGATGCTGTCGCAAAAGATGCTGAACACGGCACTCGTACCCATGATATTGTTGTAAAAGCCCTTTTCCTTCAGCGTATTGTACTGCGCCAAACCAGTTTCATCGACCAAATACATCGCCTTCTCCATCGAATAGCGGATGTACTTGTCATCGGGAGCAAGCGTAAAGAAGTAATGGTGGACTTTCTTTATATATCAACATAAAATATTGATATACAGAATATAAGATAAATAAGGCAACGGGAAAGTAACAAGACAGACACAACGGAGGTGATTTATAAGAACTTATACGAACATTGTTTGTGACTGCCAAATAGTCAAAGGAGAATGATATTCTTCTATACTCGATAATATTAGATAATTATCGCCTTCTTATAATTGCAACATATGCAATAAAACAATAGCGACTGTAACTTTTTACTTTATAGTTACAGTCGCTATTTCTATGTAAGGATTACTAGAAGATTATTGAATACTTACGGTTAGTGAGTGTGTCGCTACTCGATTATCCAATAGTCAGAAATAGATATAGAATTAAGTCTTGTATTAATTAGGTCGAAAAAATGCTTTGTTGTTTCATTTCTGATGGTCGGCATTGGTATTCAACTTTTCTCTATTGTCACATAATCACTAAAATAAATATATTTATTTTGAGAATAATCATATACCCCCAATTTTATGTAATAAGTATAATTCCTTTTTGTCACATGAATTTCATCATTTGGAATAATTAAGGTAACATCAGGATATATTGCATGCTCATAATGGGAACCAAAATCCGTTCCTACTGAAACTTGTCCATCATCTGTACAATAGTTATTATTTGTATCTTTAAGCATATATCCTTTAGGACTTTCAAATAGGGCTACAACTCTACCGCCTGACTGCTCCATAAAATGCGTATTAAACTTTACATGAATCTCTAAACAGCTAACCCCATTGTGCATGATGTTTTTTTTCAGCCAGATTTTATCAATCTTAGCTTGTGCATTTTTTGTTTTCCGACTTGGCAAAGGAGTTATTGCTATATTTCGAGAAGAATTATTTTCAATCACGTATTGAGGTAGTTGCCTATTGTTGGTATAAGCAAGTGTTTGCTGTTTTGTAGCCTCAAATATTTCATCCCAAGTAAGTCCGATATTGGATATTCCACTTAATACTTCATTTACGGTTTTACGCAAACTAATAGTATATATAGACCCAAGCATAGTTCCAGAAGACCAACTATAAGTGTATTGACCACGGATACTGGAAGAAGCTATAATTGCTTTTTTCCCGCTAAAACCTAAAAATAGTTTCTTGGCTTTTTCTTTATCTATGGGCGCATATTGCATCCTTTCTTTTCTGCGCCCCTCAGAATCCATGTTGCAACAACTCGCTATACATAATAACAATTTTGCCTTTTTACTTACAGCTTTTAATTTATTAAATGTCGTAGTTTCCCAATACTGTTTATCCAAGAATGCCATGTGCGGCCAATCATCATCATCCCAATTACAACCATGTCCTGCATAGTAAAATAAGACCACATCGTTTTCCTGTACATTTAACGAGGCTATTTCTTTCTCTAACATTTTTGAGGTAAATTCAGCTCCGCTATGACAGCGTAAGTTATGCTTGTAATCCAAGGCTTCCGCTATTGACATGCAAAATTCTGTCATTTGTTTCATTTCCGCTGTACGGTCTAACTCGCGTCCTTGCTCCTCCATGTTGGTAAATATGATGGAATGCATAGTTTGACCATACAAATGAATGGAACAAACTAAAAACGGCAATATTAAAATTATTCTATTCATCTTCATTTCTCTTTTCTTTTCAGATTCCGGATATAGCGGTCGTTAGGGAAAACCTCTGACGCCATTGTTATTATAGACTTTCTAATCATTTCTCCATCAACTTCTTGATATTTCCCATCAATCTCAAAATGGCATAAATCACAATAAAATGAGTATGAGAATGTTAGTACGCTATCAACAGAAAAGAAACGAATTGCAATATCTGGCAGAAAGGTGCTTTCTTTGACCATATCAGATTTCTTGAACGAACCTGGATAAAGAAGAGTACTTCTTAAAGCATTACATCTATCAAGCACAGTATCGGTTTGTATTAATAGTATTTCTCCATAACCTTGTAATTGCATTGCAGTTGTGTCAACTTCACACATGGGGTCTAAAAGATACCACACAATAGAGTCTGTTTTTTCAATTATATCTATGTAACTTTTTGAGATTACAGATATACTGTCTTCATTATTTATATCCTTCACTTGTTTGCTTTGTGCATTGCAATTTACCAAAAACAAGAAAGAAAAAATGTAGAATATGCAGCTACGCGAATAATGTTTCATTTTTATTTCGTAATAATAATGGTTTCATCAGAAGACCCTGACGTAGTATAATCCTTATATTTTGAAATGGTCTTTCCTGTAATTGTATGCGTACCAATTTTTAAATCAGACAAAGTGTAGTTCAATGTATATGGGAATGAAGTTGAGTGTCCTATCAATTTTCCGTCTAAATAAAACTCAATTTCAAAATCAACGTCCACATTATCACCTTTAAAATGTCTTGTCGTTAGCGAGATAGTTTCACCATTAGCATAATCATTCCTGCTGGACTTGATATCCCATAGTATAAATGCATCATCTTCATCACGTACAGTGTAGTTTGCATAAGACCAATTGTATGTTAGATTACTATTTTCACTGTCATGGTAATCTATTGTAACACCTATTGAATGGCTACTTCCAATTTCTTCATTTACCATATAGTTTAATGCAAACGGTGCTACGGACTCTGTAGAAATTAATGTACCATCAAAATAATATCGAACTTCATCTATTTCACATCCTTCTGTTGAACGATTAAGTAATAATTCTGGAGTTATAATAAGATATTCTCCCTTTGTAACATAATTATAGTCAAAAAAGAAATCTCCATGACGTTCAGATACAATACCTGTCTCAGAGATGTAAAAATTGTCATTCCTTTCAAGAACGACATCTTCGCATTTCTCTCCTACAACAGTCATTTTTGCATTGACGGTATGAGTACCAACTGTCATTTCGTTTTTATTTAAGATTAGTTCAAATGGCTGTACTTGTTCTGTTGTATATAGTTCATCATCAATATAATATTCCACCCGCTCCAATGATAATCCCCAGTATTCAAAATTGGAGTTCAAATCTGGCGTATATATAATATATTTCCCATCGTCAGAATTCATTCTTCTTAAGTCGTATGCTTCTTCAGGAATCATATTTTCTATGTTTCCCGTAAGGAAAAATTCCCCGACATTTTCATCTTCACATGAAACTAAAGTAAAAGTTATGCAAAGAATAGATATGCGTAAGAGCTTTCTGTAAAAATTATTATAAATCATAATCCTTAGTTTTATAGTTCCCATTGAATACCAAGACCAAAACTTAACCCGTTCTTTTCCTCATAGCCAAAAATTAAATCATAGCCAACATTTAATGAAATCCAGAATTCATCAGATATTGGAATGAATCCTTTGGCTACTGGTCGTATCATTGGTTTAAGCATTATATAATTATCTGCTACGCTTTGACTACCCGAACCAGAAACCGTAACGCTTACATTTCCACTTGTTGTTGAGTTAGATGTGTACGCATAATTTGCAGTTTCTTCTGTTCCATCCATATAAAGGAAGCCAACTCCACATCCTATAGCGAAATATTTAAAATACACTTGTGGTGTTAAAGTCAAGAAAAATTTTGGATCAACTACTTTTTTCTCTCTCGTATAGTTTAATATATCTTGCATCTCCACTTTGTCAATGATATATTTATCTCCATCTAAATTTATTCCAAAATCAACACTTAGCATGAAAGGTATTTCTTCGAATGAATAATTAAAAGAACCTCCTACAGGAAAATGCTTCCCATAATTGTATGAAAAACCAACTGTTTCATAGTCATTAATGAAATCATCAAAATCAATATGGACTTTATGGTTCTTGTCTTCTATGTAAGGAGCAATACCGTATATCACGCCTTTCTTAACAAGTATCAAATCTTCACACGAATAATTTAAAGTACCGTATGTATTTACCGTACAGGCATAAAGTTCAAAGCCTTTGGTGTTGGAAGGCCATTTTTCTTCAGGGATTCTCCTATAGTTACTGAATGATATTTTAAAATTTTTTGGGCGTTTATCCATTTCATTTTGAATCCAGTTTAGATAATCTGCCAGTTCATATGTTTCTAGAGGAACAGCATCGTTCCTCTTTGCTAATTGCATAGCTAGACCGTCAGAGATTCTCATTCCTTTTTTGCACAGATTCTCAATAGCCTTTCTATCTTTATATCTATCAGATACTACCCAATTCTCAATTCTATTTGTTAATTCTTTGGCACTGGATATTGCATATGTTTGCGCATATATACTCGATATAAACAGATTACATAATATAATTAGAACAAATCTTCTCATGATGACTATCTTTTTAAATTGTTATATATAAGGGTCTTTTCATCTTCTGCCAATTTTTGAAAAGAACTTATCAGCCAGCCGTCATTAAAGCTTTCTCGATTAAATTCTTTTATAGTGAAAATATAATTGGGTACTTGAAAAAAGATAAATTCCACATCCTCAATATAATCTATTTCTAGAAGACCATTATATACATATGATAAAAATACAGAGGTTAAATCAATTCTTTTATCTCTTTTTAAATAGCGAGATATATAATCATCTTTTCCTGTTGTAATATGCTTTAGCCCCATGAATTTAGTTTCATGAGCATCAGGACTAATAAAGACATCATCAGATATAGAACTTGGCAGTAATCTGAATATTTCACCCTCTGCCTTATTTATAACCCACTTATACATATCATCCTTACGGTTCTCAACTGACATATATAATGTAAAGGTTACATTCTTCTTTTTAAATAAGCCATGACAATCCACCTTTGCAATCCATGTCGTATCGGTATAGTTTATATGAGTGCTATCTTTTTGAATCTCATCAATGAATTCAAATGCTTCTTTAAGCGTAGAGTCATTAATTGATTTGAACTGCTTGCCATTAAAGAGAGCTAAAAGCCTTTTTGTCTCATAATCTTCGACACTTTTAGTGATATCTGGCCTGTCTTGAAGTCCATTAAATCTTTTCATAAATTCGTCAACAAGACTAATCCTTGCTCGTTCTTGCTCTTCATTAATCATGCTACCAATGAACTGTGCATAGCAGGTTGAACTTATGCATATAAACACTGTAATCAAAAACTTTCTCATGCCAAATTATTTAAAATAATACAGTTTGCGTTTCAATATACTTCTATCGCTTCAACGTCACCCAAGCCAACAGCATATTCTACCTTTTTATTTGTTTGACCAGAAGAAGATATTTGAATTGTTTCCTCCTCAATTATACGACATGTCACTCGTTTATGAGGTACTTTTTTATAAATAGGTTTGCCATCATGAAACCCATAGAATGCTGATACTGTGCAAGTACACTCATACTCTTTTTCTCCTACTTTTTTTAGTTCACTTATTTTAATATCGTTTACAACTTCAACAGACACTATATTTATTTTAGTATATCTCTGATGGACCAATCCCGTAAAGTAGTCTTTCATCAATCTTACCACAGGCTTTTTACGGTACTTAGAAGTTATTTTCATATAAACACCTCGTGGAGAACCATTAACTATATATGCTTCTCCTTGCCCAATAAATAGATTTAAAGCAGCCTGACGATATTCCAACCGGTCTTCTATAGGTAAATTTTTATCAGCCATATAGTTGATATAATCTGTCAGTTGCTTGACCTTATGCACAGTTCGTATAGTTATCGCATCTTCATTGTTAGGTTGCGTATATGCTAAGGTTGCGCTAAGGACAACAACGAAAGTAAGAATGTATTTTTTCATTTAATTTCCCCAAAATGGGTCGCTATAGATAAAGCAAAACTTAAGTAGTTTCTAAAGCCTCTACATCACCCAATAAAACTACATACTCGTATTCTGTTTCAATATCACCAGTGTCGGAGATTTTTACTGTTTCTTCTTCTATTATGCGACATGTTACTCTTTTTTTTGTAATGTCTTTGTAGACTGGTCTTCCATCGCGATAACCACAGAATGCTTGTACGAATGTACAAGTGCATTCATATTCATGGTCAGCGACCTTTTTTAATTCACTAACTTTTATATCGGCTATGTCTGATGATTCTATAACGACTTTTGAATATCTCATGTTTATTAACCCAGTAAAGTAATCTTTCATCAACCTTTGTGTAGGTTTCTTACGATACTTTGATGTGATTTGCATAATGACACCATCGCGTGAAGCACCATTGACAATATACGGTTCACCATGACCTATGAATAGATTTAGAGCTAGAACGCGATATTCTTTTCTATCCTCTATAGGTTTATCTTTATCTGCCATATATGCAACGTAGTCTGTCATTTGCTTTACTTTCTGCTGAGCACGGGCTGCTATTAAGTCATTTATGTTTGACTGTGCATATGAAATTATGCTTGCAAAAAGAACAATAATTGAAAAAATGAATCTTAACATATTGCTATTGAATTAACTATTTTTACTTGTTATAACATTCTCGCACTGTTAGTTCTGTAATAGTTTTTCCACTGTGTTTGTATGATACAGGGATTACTTTCAGAATGCTTCCCTCACTAGAAGATATTCTTCCCAAAAATACAGATATGGTCTCTTTGTCAATTACAGGAGAATCTACGTCTTGAGGGATAATCTTCACAATGGCATCATTACTGAAAATCTGTTTTATGATTTGCACTTCATTTTTTCTTATACTTCGACTATTACTATTATCTACCATACAATCAAAATGTGAAGATAAATAATTACACATTGAAGCCATATCATTAATGTTCACACTTGTTTTAGTTGTGCTTATACCCGGATTGTTATTTTGTTTATTAGGTGTGCTTACAACACGCTTTTGCTCACCGGGTCTAACAGGTCGTTTTTGAGGCATAGTTGATGCAACAAGATTATTATTCCAGAACGGTGTTTGGTTACCACCCGTCACTGAGTTTACAATTCCTTTCACCTCAGTGAAAAGAGTGTTCCACTCTAAATTACCTTCATACGCCATATCGCCAAAGATTGTAACTAGAACGGCTGTGAATAAATCCATATCCCCTAAGGGCGTACTTCCACCAACAGACGATTGTCCAACAGATGCAGAGCTAAGTATAAAGTCCCCAGTATATCCAAGGAACATTTTTTGTATGGAGTTTCGTTCAGTATCTGTCAATTCGACGTTTCCATAATTGATAGAAAAAGTAGGTGCTCTTTTGGCAGAAGCTGTCTGAACTACATTACAGCACATTCCTATAGACAATGTAAGTCTTGCTCCTTTGGTTTTTAGTTCATCATGAACCCATTTTAGGGGTATAAACTTATGTTCTTCACTGAAATCACAGCCAAGAAGCATCTGTGGGTATGGATTGTTTTCTGCTTGGGCATGTGTGCCATGTCCAATATAATAGAAAATGATGATGTCATTTTCATCACAAGTCAAGCTTTCTACTTCAGCCTTGCATTTTTCGGGCGTTAGAGCGGAATCGTAGATGTCACGGATATTTGATTTATACCCTTTGTCACGCAATGCGGCATTTACTACATTGACGAATCGTCCATATAATACACTCCGCCCCGTTTTGTCTAATTCTCCAACTTGGGGGTCTTCCGTATCTATAAATGTAAGCCAATGAATTGTTTGCGCTTTTACGACTACAGACGAGATGCAAACCAAAAAAAACAATATAATCTTTTTCATTTTTGTTGACTATTTAAGAGTACATTAAAATATTCGCAATCAGGGAAAAGTTGGTTGGCAAACCTTAACACATCATTTGTTGGCAAATCAAATTTTACAATTTCATTTCCGTTTGCATCACAAATATTCCACTTTCTAAGGCCAAAATCAAAGTTTGCTGTACATGACCGTCCTTTGGAAGCTTTAAAATTTAATGTGAAATTCGGCACGTATTTTCCAAATACAGTGTCGTTACTTTCATAATAAGACGGTGCAGAGAGAATGAAGTTTAGGACATACTTATCATTCTTTGCAACTTTCATGTTTACGACAGAATCTGTTTTGTTGTCTTTGGCCTTAAGTTTTAATGTAGCAGAAACAGACTTGGCATTGGTGAGAATAGTATAGATACTATCGCCAACTGCTTTACGCATAACAGAATCTTTTTGAATTGTTACCCTGTTATCCTCAATTCTGTTTGTTGGGGAGGCGGAACAACTCGTCACAATAAAACTTGCCGCAATAAATGTTACAACAAGTTTAGCATAACAACTAAATGGTAAAATCTTAATTTTCATCTGAGTAATATTTTGTTAAGTTAATTGCGAAACGCATTTTATCAGCTGATAGCTTTAGAATGTTCATATGATAGACATAGAACCTTATGCTGAATTCCATGGAGGATTCAATAGTAAATAGAGCCCTCCATGTATTACATACAAAAGATAACATACTTCGTGAACTAAGTTCCACTATTGAAATCAATATGTTAATCATATGTTACATATAGCTATTATTATTACAGTTCTTGTTCTCTCTCTCCATAGGAGAGAGATTGTTATGATAAAATGCTGTAAATAAGCCTATTTCTCTCGTAATAGTTCCCGTTTGCTTAACTTCTTTGTGCTTTACAGCATATACATATGTTTTTTTAGTCCAAAAGGTTTGACTTTGCATTCTTTTCATTAACTTTGCAGTCGTGTATCCCTCTCCTATGGAGAGAAATCCCTTTTTGCTTAACAACTCTGTGCTTAAGCTTACAATTTTCCTAATATTAGTTCATTCGCTTTGTCTACCTTTGAAGTGTCTAATGAGGCGAGATAAATCTGCGTTGTGCTTTCTGAATCATGCCCCATACCCTCACTGATTACTGACAAAGGGATGTTTTGGTCTTTGGCTGCACTGGCCCACGAGTGCCGGCTGACGTACATGGTGAGGTTTATATGTAATCCTGCTAATTTCGCAATTCTTTTCAAGTTGTTGTTTACAAGGCGTAGCATATTGCGGTATTGTAGACGGTCGTTCTTCTGATCTCGTATAATTGGCAGCATATATTCAGAATCAACGGTTGGATGTTTATCAAGTATATCTTGCATACATTGTTCCCATTTGATGACCAATGTTTGTTTGGTTTTTCGTCTAATATATGTAAGGATGCCGTTCTGGAGGTCTGATTTTTTCAGATATGCCATATCAATAAATGACATTCCGCGAGTGTAGAATGAGAATAGAAACAAGTCCCTCGCAAAATCCAAGGACGGTTTTAGTGACAAATCCAAATTTTTAATATGTTTTATGTCTTTCAAAGGGATTGCCCGTTTTATCGTCTTGTCTATTCCTGTATATACATGCTTGAACGGGTAGCGTTGCTGTGTTAGCTCCTGTTCCACGGCACGGTTGTATACAGCCCGGAGTATGCGATTGTAGAAAGACACAGTGTTCATTTTTACCTCGTTTGACTTTAACCAAGCTTCGTATTCTATCATAAGTTCGGAAGTCATTTCCTCAAACAAGAGGTCTTTGCCTTCTCGGAAACACATGAAACTGACTAAAGCCGACGTGTAGGTTTCCGATGTCCGTTCTTTGCCCAAGCGTTTTAATTTGGATATGATATTTTCCATAAAAAGTTTGAAAGAATGAGTATTCAAAAGCTTATTATAACTGGCTACTACATCATCGGACGTGTATGCAATGCCTTTGCTATTCAAATCCTTAATGACTATATTCAACCTTTCTATATCTTGACGCAACCTCATGCCTACAAGTACAACAACCTCTTTGCGCTCATTGCAGATATCTTTGTTATTTGTTTCTATAACGGTTGATTTACTTTCATCCCATTCATTGGGATATAATTTATAGTCAGTCGTTATCTGCCTTACAATGCGGCGGTGAGTGACTAAATAGACGATGGTGCCCGGACGTTCTGCGACCGATGACGGTCGGAATTTCACTTTTACTGTTGTTGTCATACATTGATATTATAGTTCTTATTTAATTTAACTATCAGTCAATAGTTTCCTAACCCCATATTTTGTCTTGAACAAGAAGAAGCTTTGTGTCACCCCAATATTCAAATCATTGGAAAAATAGAAGTGGGTATGTCATCTTTTGCATACAGCCCATAAGATTACAGCGAGATAACTGACTGCTAAAACTATCACCACTAATATGAGCCAGTGGGTGGATAGCCAAATGCCTTCATTACTTTGGAGGCGTTTGGCCATTTTACTACAGTGCTTTTCCAATAGTTCTTTTTCGGCCTTGATGTGTTGAGCTGTGCATTGGTGTACTTTCGCCAGTTCTTCAGTGTTGACTGTGGCACGGATGACAGTATTTTGTTCTGCTTTGACAACAGCTCGGCTGATGCCGTCCACGATATTGTCCGCGCTGTCCTTTGCTGCAACCAAGGCATTGAAAGCCGTCCGCTCCCGTTGGACGGTATGCTTCAAGCTGCCGTGTATGCCGTGCAGTTCTTCTTTGAGTGCATTGATTTCTTTCATCAGATTACGAAATTCAATTAGCTGGTAGTTGACTTCCTGAAGCAGTCCGTCAAGTTCCTTCTTGTCCTGTTCCAACTCATCTTCGGGTGTATAATTGGCAAGCCTCTCACGGAGAGCCGCCGTATCGGGTTGTTTCATTGTGATGCTGTTTTTTAGGTTTGTCATTTTCGTTTTATTCCGCCTTTGGGATGTCTGCCGATTCTGTTTGAAGCGGCCAGCGCACATCTACGGGCAAATTCTATCTCGTCCTCTTTCGGGTCGCGCCCCCATTTCAGGTTTGACTGCGAACCGCCGCCACCTCCGCCAGATGTCACTTCGTAGGGGGATGCTATAAGAGTGAAGTAAGCCATTGCAAGATTCTGCAAGGCTTGCCAGTTGGCCAGTTCCCGGTAGTCGAACTCATCATTGAAAAAGTCAAGCACATTGTTGGGGAGATAACGCTTGTAACTCTTGCCGTCATGTTCAAACTCTGTGGGCTGACGGTTTGGTTTGTAGGATGTGTAGTCCTCGAAAACTGTATTGCTTTGCCGTATAACTGGCTGTGGCTTATGTTCCGTACCATTGGGAACGGACGGCTTCGGCGTAGATACAACTGGCTGTTTTGCTGTAGTGCGGACTTGTTGCGCCTTGTCTTGATGTAATTTCTCCCATGTCTGCCTGATTCGGGATGCGGTCAGGTTGCGCCCCTTTCCAAGTTCCGATGCCTTGAACTTCGTGCTGCCTTTGAGAAGCACATAACCACGAATGACATTTTTCTTATCCTTACGCAGATACAAGTCATAGCCTTTGGCGGCAAGCCTTTCTTGATAGCCGTCCCATGACCACTTGTCAAGTTCGCGCAAGGCTGCCATGCAGTCGACACTGACTTTCGGGATGTTGGATCCGTGTATGTGCTGTGCCGTAGTCCATCCCCTTTGCCGGGCTATCATTTCCGCCGCCCGTTGTGCGCGCAAGTGTATGGCGTGGTCGTTGTTGATGTTCCCGTCCTCGTCCACCCGGCTGACAATGGCATGAAGATGCGGTATTCCGCTGTCGGATTCCTCATGCAACCAAACGGATGACTTGCTGCCCGATATGTTTGTCTGCGCGGAAACCACCTTGCCGTCCTTGTCGCGGATTTCCTGTATGTCGAAAGCGGCGGCGAAGTCCTGCCACAGTTGCCGCCAATCCTCCAAAGTGAAGTTTTCGGTATGCTCCATCGCCGGGCTTATCTCCATGCGGATGACATTGTTCTTGATGTTCGGGTGGTTCATCGTGGCAAACTTCATTTCCGTAAAAATGCCTGTCGCGTCCATGCCCTGCGGCATGAAGTTGTCGCAGATACGGGTAATCCTTTCGGGATGCTTCTTGTTCCTCGATTCACCAGACACATAGAGCATTGCCCTTATGCCGTGGGCTACGGCCTTTGCCTTGGCTATCATGCGCCGTCCTCCTTTGCATCTTCATTTGTTGTTCCTGCCGGATAGCTGTTGGCCGTCTGTGCGGACTGCAAGAAGTCGGTGACGCGGTCTGTGACATACGCCACTTTCTCGTACCAGTCAAGCATGGTCGGTTGTTGGCGGAAAAGGCGTATCTTTTCGTTGTCAGTCAATCCATGCAGTGCATTGGCGAAGTTCACCATGTCCGTCCTGCAAGCCGCAAGCTGCCGCAGACCATTCATTTCCGTATCGGAAAGCCGCTGTCTTGGCTTATAACCGAGTGCCCTCGCACGAATGAAGTCGCTGCGTGTCATGCCGCATTGGTCGGCGGAACTTTTGATTTGCGCAAGCTCCTGTTCCGTGACTTTGGTGACCACCACCTTGTCACGCCTTACAACAGGCTTCTCTTGCCCGGATTGCTGCTTGGGAGTATCTTCTTTATGTGCCATAACTAATGTCGCTGAAATAATCGTGAAACGGTATCTACAAAAGGGATGGTGCGAGCCTGCGAGCGGCAAGGACAACAGCCTGAAAGGGTGTTGCGAGAGTGCCGGGGTGTTGCTGTCCGAAGGCGGTAATACCTCGGCATATCTCGCAACTGAACGCTACTGCTCCATGCCATTCCAGCCGTCCGCTTGCCACAACCAGTACAGACTTGTGCCAGTAGAAATGCCGGAGAATGGAACAACGGGAGGTGTCGTTTGCACTATGCTGCTATCGGCTCGGCTTCTGATGGCTCTTATTTTTCCCTCTGCTCGTAAGGAATAAAAGGGTTTGTTATGATGCCGTTTCCCGCTGTTTCCCATTTCAAAAGGCACGGAAATGTCATCACTGATGCAACCTTTGAACGGCAAGTGTCGATAAGCCCCATATCCGTAAGCATGGCAAGCAGGTTGCGTATGCGCTTCCTGCCCATGCCCCATTGCGATGAAAGCTGTTCCTCGGAATACTGTGCCTGACCAGCGGAAAGCATGAGTGTCCTGCGGAAGCCTTTGCTCTCTCCGGCGGCAACCGCCATTCTTGCCAACAGATTGCCAAACAGAACAAAGTTGCCTGTCTCCCTGCCGTTGTCATCGGTCGTTGTTCCGCACAGCCATTGCATTGCATGGTCGGAAAAGCTGAAAGAGAATGATGCAATTCCTGACGGGTACATGAACCTGTATGTTTCCTTGTCCATAAAATCTATGACTTTATAAATGTGATACTGTTTTTATTTGAATGGAATGAAGCCATGCAGGTATCTGTATAGAAATACCGACTTGCTTTTTGTTGTACCCTGCACGGCTTGAAATAGTTGAATTGCGTATAAGTAGAAAGGTATTTGGTGAAAGCCACGCATCAGCCGGTCAACAAGTCCTGTCCCGAAATAAGGGAAGAAAATAAACTGCATGGACAGACACCTAACATACTTCTTTCCAACTTTAGCACACGGTCACTTGTTTGCTCCGTTGCTGTTAGCGTTGCCCGAAAACGGTTGTCCGGGTGCAGGCCGCTTGTCAAGGCTCGACACGGCACGGCTGATGTCCGTCGCGTTCACCGCAATGGAAAGCAATGCCTTGTTGACAGTTACCAACTGCCGCTTGTCGCAAAACTCCGCCACACGCTCCAGCAATCCGAACGCACGGTTCAACCGATGTCCCTGTATGTTGTCCGCTGTCAACCTGTCGTTGTCCGTGCCGCTGTTTAGATAGCGGTTGAGCGCAAGGCGGTCATCCGCCGAAATGCTTTCTGCCGTTGCCTTGCCGTCAGCGATGACTATGCTCACGCGCAGTGCATCCGCTTCGTAGATACCAACACTCTCCAAGAATGTGCGGATTGCCTGTACGTCCTTGCCGCTAACTTCACGCTTACGGCTCTCGTTCTTCTTTACGGTCGGAACAGCTGTAACTGTGCCAGCCTGTTCCATGTTCCTGTTCTGTTGTTCCATAATACAATTTGTTTTTGATGTGAATTAAAAATGTTGTTTACTTCCGTCCTGCAAGATAGCGGTCGGCTTCCTCCGCAATTTCCTCTTGGGATGAAATGCGGACACCTGTAAGGAAAGCGTCCAAATCCTCTTTCTTGAAAAAACACAACTTGCCGCACGGCTTGTACATCGGGATAACCCGGCGCATCATTAGCTTGCGGAAGTAGGACAGCTTGAAGCCGCAATACTCGGCCGCTTCCTTTGTGCTTAAAAGTTTTCGTTGCTCTGTCATGTGCGTATATTTTTAATTGATAATCGACTGCGCCCTTGTCGTGGCGACAATGCAAAGGTATGGCGGCAAATTCCAATAGCAATCAATGTAAATGACACTATAATGGCATTTTGCGGATTATAAATGCGAGTATAAATAAGGCTAAAACGATGTATAAAGGAACTCTAAACACTCCATAATCCCATATCATCCATACATGGCAATCTATCAGTGCGGAAAGAAATAAAGGTGTTCACGGACGGACACAAAAATCCCGCCATCGGTTTGCAATGACGGGAACAAGAAAGTGGTCTTATAAAAGTATGCGGTTAGAGTTTCTTGAACTCTTCAAGGTCGTATGTGTCAAGTCTCGGACGCAGTCGCGTGGCCTTGCGCAACAGCTTGGCAATATGTCTTTGGTGTTCGGACGGGTTGTCTTTGGATGCGGCTTTGAGGTTGCTTGCCAACTGTGCGCCGTTGTTGAGCGGCCAGAACTTCTCGAAGATTACCCATTTGCCTTTCCTGATTTTGAGTGCGGCGCATAGGGCGTTGGCGATATAGGCATAGAGCGTTTGGTTGATTTCGTCATCTTCCTTTTTCATCAGCGGCTGGAAGTCCGCATCCAAATAACCGTCCTCCCGGAACAGCACGAGCAAGAACAGCGCATCGTTGGTCTGCAACGCTTCGGGCAGCTTCTTTATCTGTTCCGGCTGAACTTGTGAAATAAGACTGTCATAGTGACGGATTTCATCCTCCTGCTTCATCGCAACTGGCGGCGTAGGTGTTGAAAGCACAGCCTCGATTTGCTTCTCCACTTGTTTGTCAACAGCCTGTCGCTTGCTTGGAACAAACCTGTTCCACCGTTGGCGCAACCACGACTTTAGGCGTTCTCCGTAAGCCATACCGATGATGCAGGGCAGCAGGAAAAGCACGGCAAAGAGTGAAGCCATGACGATGAACGTACTCCAGTCCATGTGTTTGTCAGGTGTGAGGACGAAAGCAATCAACAGTGAAACCACAAACCAAGAGGCGGTCAAAACAGAGCGGTCTTTGGAAAGCCACTTGTCTATGATGATGTCGTATAAAAGGAAAAATTCCACAACCAGCCCAATCCAGCCGACTATTGACAAGGCTGTAAATACAAATGCAGCTGTGGTTGCTTCCATACGGAAAGCAACGGCGGCTACCAACCCGAATGCGGTTGCGGCTATCACCGTAAGCGGCAATAACATCGTAAGAAAGTTATCGGACAATCGTTTCATCGCATACAACAGGAATTAGTCTTTGAAAATGTCATTGACGCGGTTGACAGCTTCGTCTTTCTTCTGGTCGATAATCTTCGCATAAATTTGCGTGGTGGAAATGTTCTTATGTCCGAGCAGCTTGCTCGTGGTATAAATATCAACATCCAAAGTCAGCATCATGGTCGCGAAGGTGTGTCTGCTGACATGGTAGGTCACGTGCTTGTTTATGCCAGCCGCCTTCGCCCATTTGTCGAGGATGATACAGATGCGGCTTTCGGACGGTAGGTCGAAAACCTTGTCCTCGTCCTTTGCATCGCCTCGTTCCGGCAACCACTTCATTGCTTGCTTGGATAATGGAAGATATATAGGGTCGTTGGTCTTTTCCATTACGGTGAACACCCTCCACTGGTCGCCGTCCTTGTGGATGTCGCCCCAGGTCAGACCGACAACATCGCTGATGCGCAAGGCGCAATAACAGGAGAACAGAAAAGCCTGCTTCACGGCTGGACGGGTAGGACATTCCGTTGCAATCAGCTTTTTCAGCTCGTCAATTTGCAGGAACTCGCGTTTGCTTTCGGGACGGTGGATGCGGTCTGCGGCTGCAATATGCGTGAACGGATTTTCGGAAAGATAGTCATTCCGCACTGCCCAATTCAGCATGGCACTAAGCACCGTGACATACCCGGTGGCGGTGGTCATGGATATGGGTCGTTTCGTCCGTGCCTTGTAATCGTTCCGCAGGAAATTCATAAAAGCCATGCAATAATCCTTGTCAAGCATCCTGATGGGAACATCGCCACGGAATTGAAAAGTCGCTTTCCGTATGGAATTGACACCACGGAGGGATGACTTTTTGCCGTTGTCCTCCAGCCATCTTGCATAGAGGTCGAGCAATTCCGACAGCTTGATGCGTCCACGCAACGTGGCGTTTGAAACTCCCTTTTCGCTGTTGGTAAGTTCTATGATACGGTCTGCCTTAATCTTGTTCGCCAAAGCCATGTTGTGTTGGTTCATGGCGCGGCTTGCCGGGTCAATCTCCGGCACGATATAAAGTTTAAGGAACTCATACGTCCGTTTCCCGTTGCGGTAAATATCCAGATAGATGGACTTGTTTCCGTTCTGCAATTCCTTGAAGCGGATGCGGACAGGCTCTTTCGCCTTGATAACTTTCTTTGGTCTGGGCATGGTGTTATATTTTTGTTGATTATTCGATTTTCACTGTTTCTTCCTTGTCCTCAATATGATTTACGGCAACCATTTTCATATATCCTTTCATCGTCTTGGGCGTAAGACCGAGCATATAACTGACAGTTCCGATGTCGGTGCCAGTGATGAGCAACAGATATATAAAGGTGTTTTGCGCAAGCCTGAAATTTAACGGCTGTCCTATTCCGGCGTTCTTTCCCCATTGCAACAGTATGTTTCTGATTTCAGTATCTTTCGGCAGGCCTTTGAATACAAGTCCGCGATGGTTCGTAGTTTCGGGTAGCCAGCGCATTGATACGGAAGTAAGTGGTATGGAAGACTTTCTTGAATATACTTCGATGGTAGTTCTTCCATTATCCGTTTTTATATCTTTCCATTTGAGGGCGAGGACATCGGCAAAAGACAAGTATGTGAAGATGCTCAACATAAACGCCTGTTTGACTTGTGGTCTTGCCATTACAGGGCATGGGGTATTCATCAAAGAGCGTATTTCATCAACGGTCAGAAACTTTTTCAATGGGCGTTCCCTGGTTATACGACCGTGGATGTTTACGAAACGGAGAGGGTTTACGCCTATCACGCCATCGGTTACAGCCTTATTGAGAGTGCTGCTGAAAAGATAGATGTATGTCCTTGCTGATGTCATGCTGATTTTTCCGAATTGTGCAGCATAGGACTTATGCAGGAAATCAACAAAGCCGTCACAATAGCTTTCGTCAACATCAACTACTTTCGTTTCCAATCCCCGGTAAGCATCTACAGCCTTTTTCATACTTCTTATATTACATGCGGTAGAAGCATCGCCCTTATCGAGCATGATTTTCTCGTACTCGTCAATGGCCTCTCCAATACGCATGGCTGACGGCTCTTTGGTTTCTATACCAAATCGCACGGCAAGCAGTTCATCTTCCCTGGCGGCACGGGCAGTTTCGGCTTCTTTCATCGTCCGCTTGTTAGCTGCGATATTCTTTTTAGATGTTTCGGGTAACAAATAGAGGTGGAGGGCTTCGCGGATGCGTTTGCCGTCCTTATAATAGTCAAGGTAGGCAGACTTCTTCCCGTTGTCTATCTCCTTGTATTTAAGTGTGATATGCGATTTCTGTATGGTCATAAAACTCTATTTTGTTACTATACGGTCATTTTACAGATGCAAAACTACAAACTATTTTTCAAAGTAACAAAATAGTCGCAAACAAAGTAACAAAATTAACCCGATTTAGCGAAAATAAGAACTCATCATCTTTTTGAATAAATCGCATAAAGTATTGATATATAATGATATTAAGTTCTTTTCAGTTCTCATCTATTCCAATGGAAAACTAATATAAAGATAATGGTGGAACATCTCGATATGGCTCTTTGCCTCCACATCCAGCGTTTCCTCCATCGTGGTGCGGTTCACCAGTATGGGCACGTTGCCGTCCAATACATACACCTTTTGCTGCGCGTCCGTCACCATGCAGCGCGCCGTCCAGATGCTCGACACCGAGATGATGATGCAGCCCATGAGGAACGCAGAGCAGATGATGCCCACCAGCTTGATTTTGTTTTCTAAGTTCTTGATTACCATACGTTACTGCTTGTTTGAGGTCTGATTTCTCTTCATTCTCACATATTCACGGTGCAGGATGGTGTATATGTCCTTCTCAACTTCTTCCACCAGTTTGGCGTAATACTTGATGCAAGCCTCTACGTAGATGCCTTCGTATTTCAGTTGGATCCACACCCACCAGATGTCACGTTCACGTCTCCGTCGATTTCTGTAGATTTTGGCACGATGCAAGCGATAACTCAGGTAATCTACCATAGGCACTACATACTCGTCGTTATCCTCAAAGCCTTCTGCCATCTCCTCATACTGTGGGTCGATGTAGTTGTTTTCGGAATTGAAAAACTCTTCCTTTGCACGCTTGTTGGCAAACGCCATGAATTTCTCATCTTTGAGCCAACGCTCAATTTCATTTTTTGCTTTCATTTTTCTTGATGGTTACTTTTATTTGTTTCAATAGGAGGTGCGGTGACTCACCGCACACTCACATGTTATCTCATCACGGTCGCCATGGTTCCCGTAGCCGTCATCTTGGCTTGTTGTGCCACGCCCTCGCCGAAGTTTCGGGTTGAGAAGGCGGTGTCGCCCTCTGGTATCATCCATGCCGCAAGGTCGGGCACGAGGTTCAGGCATTTCAACGCCACGATGCTCGCTGCCATCAGATAGCCTGCCGAGAAGAACGAGTTTTGCAGATAGGCTGCCATCGTCTGCTCACTGGCGGTGATGGCCGTCAGGTTCTCTACCTGTATGCAGAGCACAATATCAAACAGCAACAGGACGTAGAAACCGACGAAGTAGAGCATGGCTCCGTAGAAATGAACTGTCAAATAACGGGTTAGCCACTTCGCCCACGCTCCTTCCCACTTGGGCAGCAACGAAAATGCCCATTGTATTGGACCGAATATAGTGAGCATTCCGAGCAATATCTGCTGACAGTATATCGTCGCCCACCAACCGATGCGGAACACGATCAGGGCTATCAGCATCACTATCTTGTCGATGCCCACCACGGCCCCTGCCGTCAGTGAGGTGAACCACAGTTTGCTGGCATCCTTCTCCATGTTGGTCACTTCGTCCACGCCCGTCTGCTCCATCGTCGCCTCTATCAGGTTGGGGTCTGATGTGCCCTTATGCGCCACGTCTGCCTGTGCCTGGAGGTCAGTGTACATCGAGTCCCTGACATATACCAACTGCTGCACCTCCTCAAACTTGTCGGAAATTTGGGTCGCCTCTGCCTCATAGAGGTCGTGGGTGTAACTGCCGATGCAATTGGGAATATAGGATAGAAAATCCAATACGCACCAGCTGCTGCCGCTGTTGGTCATGCCTGTGTCAGCAGGTGGGTACCACCAACAGAGGATGATGCTCACCACCAAGGGCTTGAACAGTTTCATCACGTCCAACGGTTCGTTCTTCACCATCATCTTGTAGGCCATGCTTGCCGCCACGATGATAGAGAACAGTGCCGCCAATGCCATACACATTTGGAGGATCCACCAGAACGGCCCTTGTGAGCCTGTGAAGGTGGCATCGGTCAGGAACTCGTTGGTCTGGAATATCACATCGTCAATCTCCTCTTCGAGGATGTTGATGCCGAAATCGCTGAGTATGTTGTCTGCCATCAGTGCCTGGTTCTATTGTTGATAATCTCTTTGATAAACTCTATGCCTTTCGGTGTCCATGACAGATAGAAGTGGTAGAAGCAGCGCATCCTGCCTGTGACATATACCGCAATGCCCTTGTCCTGAAGGTCTTCACGCAGTTTCCACATTCCATATTCCTTGGTGATGATGCCTTCCTCTTTGAGGGTCTTCACAATCTTGCCGTAGTAACTTCCGACATATTTGTGAAGCTTTGACATTGAAACTACCTCTAAATCAGATGGCATATAATGCTCATCAACGATGGGTGTCCTGCCGATAACGCTGATTCGCTTCGGCATCCTTGACATCTCCAACTGCCACTTGCCGTTTTTCCTCTTGGCGGCATAGAGACGTAACTGTATTTTTGATATTGATTCCATAGCTATTTCTTTATTTTATGTTCTTTCGATAACAGGAATGACTCCCACGCTCTTCAGTTTCTCATAGAGGAAGCGGCGACCTTTCTGTGTCCATTTGGTGTTCATGCGCACATCCTCCGTACCGTCCTTGTGTTTAATGAGGTAGGTCTCGCTGGTCACATAACCGCAGTCCTTGTAGTCGGCATACAGAATCCACTGCTTGCCACGCTGATACTGGATGTTCATCTCCTTCAGACGTCGGTTGAAGCGGATGGACGACTCGCCATAGTCCTGTGCTATCTGTGTGACCAGGACACTGCTCTTCGTGGCAAGGATGATGTCAAGGTAACTCACCTTGTCCTTCATCTCCGTCACCTCCTGTTGCAGGTCATCCACCTTGGATCCCAACTCAACGATGCGTGTCCTTTGGTGTTCACACTCCTGTTCGACAAGCAGACGCTTTTGTCGTTCTTCCTTCAGATTGACTGCTAACCGTATCAGGAAGTCTGGCTCTGCCAATGCCTTCTCGATGGTCTGCTGTGTCATATAGGCACCATGCTTGCGGATAGAGGGGAGCACCTCCGATGTCACCCACTTGCGGAAACGTTTGGCTTCGGGTTTGCGACTGTCAAGGATGACATCATACAGTCCGTCTTCATTGATAAAGTTTGTAACCTGTTCTCTTCCAAGACTATCCGAGATGGGGTACTTTGAAAGTACATCATCCGAAAGTCGTTGTACCAACTTGCTGGTTTTTAGTCCAAGAACTCTTGCCACATCAGCCAAACAGAACAAGGGTTGCTCTGGTGTTCCTGTGGTTCGGACTGCTCCAAATTCCTCGTTGTTGAAAATCTGAATATCGTTCATATCTCTATGCTGTTTTGTGATTATTTCTTCTCTTCCCTTATTTCTATCTGTTCACACTTTCTTCACCCTCACCGCTGTTGGCATCATCGCCGTCAGTGCCTGTCGAGCTCCTCACGCCCTTCATGTTTTCCTGCCAACGGCTCTTGGCATCGCTGATGATGCTGCCTTTATGTACTACACGGTCGTTGGTGGCTGCCAAGAGGGCGGTAGTCTGGCTTTGGGTGTTGAGCTGCACAAGGTATTTCAGTAGTGTCTCGTTCTGTGTCGTCAGGTCGGCATAGATGCTAAGATACTGCCGCTTTCTCTGTGCATTGGGCATATAGGCATCCTTGGTGGCTTTCACGGCACACTGGTACATATTGTACAGTTCCTCCCACCGACGCTTGTCGTTGATGGTGCCTCCTGTAGGGATGATATGGTCTATGTTCGCCTTCATCTTGTCCAACTGACCGTTGATCTTGCTGCTTTCGGCAAGCCAGGCGAGGTCTATCTGTCGGTCGGCTACGTTCAAGGCTTCCACCTCAGCACGCTTGGTGAGGGCAGAGTCTATCTTCTCCGCATCATCTACTTGGTTGTAGAGGTTGATGCCGGCAAGAGTGCGGAAACCTAACTTGTTCTTCTCTGCCGCTGTCTTCTTATAGTTGTTATGTAACAGCCAATAATAGAACTCAGGGGTGAGAGAACCGCCACCTGTCTCCATCACCGTTATCTGGTTCTGCTTGGAGGAGTCGTGGTTGTAGGTCACGCTCTGGGCTGTGGCTTTGATGGTGGTTGCTACCGCCATGATGAGTATCATTGTCTTCTTCATGTCCGTTCTTCTTTTGTTTACAATCCGTCAATAGTCAAGTTTTCCTGCCACTTTCCATCGGCTGAAGGCATCTTCCAGTATCTCTTCCTTCGTCCTCGTCCGATACACCTTCTCCTTCCAATAGCCCATGCGCAGCTGCACATACCGCCATGTCTGGAAGTAGGCTTGGTTCAGATGTTTTTCTATCAGGTCCAACGAATTGTTGATATTGTCCAACACCATCAGCAGGTCGGAAGTTGAACAGGCTGCCGCTCCTGTGGCATACAACACGAGGTCGTTGACGCTATGGTAGAGTTGGCTTCCTTCGTTGTATATGTTGTCGATGGCTTTCTTGTTGATGCTGATGAGCATCGTGTCAGCCAGTTCGATGTGTTTCCGCTTGATGACCTTATCATTGAAGTCCTCCAACAGGTTCTTGTAGTCACTGATGCGGTCGCTCACCGTCTGGTAGGTGCTCTTCACGTTCAGCACCGTGCGCAACGACTGGTACATCACATCGATGATGTCGAAGGCCCGGGTGTATTTGTCCAAATCCACATTCAGTTCCTTGTATTTGCCCACCTCTTCACTGCTGTATTCATGCAGCAGTTGATTGCTGTACTCCAAAGTGCTGCGTGCCAGCAAGAGGCTGCGCTGCTTCTTGTGGTCGTTGATGTATGCTTCCACCGATACCGCATCGAATCCCCATTGCGCCAAGGCTGTATTGGGGAAGAGGGTAATCAGCAGGAGAGCTATGATGATGGTATGTCTCATTCTCCGTTCCTCCCTCAGTTTTCGTTCTCGTTATCTTCACCATTCCCTCTGTTAGGGTCTGCATTCTCTCTCCATCGCTCGTAGCACTCTTCAATGAGTGTCCTTCTGCGACCTTGGTCTGCGTCGATTGAAGGAAGAATGTCCTTCAGCACGTCAATGATGCTGCGCTTGTAGTGCATCATTTTTTCTAATGATACCAAGTCGGCGTAAATCTTGGTGATACGGCTATCTACTTCACGGGCTATCTCCAGACGGTCGCTCGACCAGAGCAGGTGTATTACATCGTCATTGTCGGCGGTCTGGGTTGCCTCGCTCTTGGCATATTCTGTGGTGATGCTGCACGACGGGAACTCCTGGGCTATCTCCGAGATACGGCTGTTCACCTGCCTCGTCTTCTCCTCGTCAGAGGCATTCGGGTCAAGGGTCAGCACATCCACCACCTGTGTGTCGGTGTATTCCGAGGTCAGCTCCCACGATATTTGCAGTATCGCACGGTGTATCTTGATGCCAAGGAAGTACTTGGGCTTCCTTGCAATGGACAGTGTCGCCTTGAAGGTGATAATGCCGTTGATGTTGGGCATGGTGGCAGTTCGGACGTAGGTGTAGCCGTTCCACGAACCGGCACCTTGCCACGTGAGATTGTAGGCTGACTTCACATCCTGCATGATGGCAGGGATGCGGTAGTAGTCATCGGTGGAGGTGGCATTGTCGTTAGCCGCCTCGCTCTTGGCATTCTGTATGTCTGCCAACTGCTGCTGCCATGTCGCCAATTCCTTCTTCAGGTTGTCTATCTTCGTCTTGTTGACATTATGTTGCTGCCGCAAGGCAGGGGCTTCCTCCACAGAGGCATTGGCTATCTGCGTGAGCAGGTTCCTGTTCTCTGTCTCCAACTGGCTTATCTGCGCCTCCAACAGGGCTATCTTGCTATTCGCCTCACGTTCCTTCTCGTCCAGTTCCGATAGGTCGAGATTATTTTCTGATACGCTTGTCCTCATGGCGCATTCCTTGCTGTGGGCATTGAGCGAACCGCCGCACTCACGGCACTTGTACTGCGTGCTGCCCTGTCCGAGGGTGACACCGTCCGAACAGGTGACGCTGATGGTCACGCTCTCCACGCCCTTCAGTTTGGCGGCATCGGTGGCTTGATAGTAACGGCGTGCGTCACTGCCGATGTAATAGACATAGCCCTCCTCGTTGTCGTTATACTCCGAGAGACGTGCCTGCAACTGACGCTTGAAGGTATTCAAGTCCATGCTGTAGGAGTCGAAGACATCCTCATACACCTCTTCCACGTTGTTCCAGCTCTTGGTAACGTGTATCTCGTAGGCGTAGGCCTTCTTGGTCTGCTTGCCGCCACGGCTGATGATGTACGACGACATCCAATAGTTCATCGTATAGGTGAAGCCGTCGCTCTGGGCGTTGAGCTGCTGCACACGGCTGCGGCTCCATCCGGCATGGTTCTCCGAGTTGGCCAGTATCTGCTCTCGCTGCGTGCTGTTAGGGTAGAAGTTGGGGTCGGAGGTGTTGATACGATACCAATGGTCACCGTTCAGAATACTGTTGTCATCGGTCGGCGGATAGTAGTCACAGAGGCTTACGCTGCCTTGGTCTCGTCGGGCAATGTACCAACGCTGTGTATAGTAGTTGCCCTGCGTCTCGCTCAGATAGTCTGTCATCCACGAGGTGATGTTGTAGTTGGAGAGGTCGAAGAGGGCTGCCACGTTGTCCTCGCCACCCACCAGACTAAGGAGTGTGCTGCCGATGCCGTTCTCTGCCTGTTCATAGAGGTCATGGTAGTTGTCATAGATGTCGATGATTTTACTCACCTTGCCATTGAAAAGGTCGTTGAAGGCACTCTGCTGCAAGAGTGCGCCTGATGCCCCGTTGATACCTGCCGTCGCCAACGATGCTCCCATATTGTAAAGCGTCTCGATGTCGGCGGTGAGGTTCTCCACGGTGAAGTTGCCGGGCACACTGGCGATGTCATCCAACAGCTGCTGCCAATCTACATTGCCTATCTCCGAGAGTTTGAGGATGGCGGCTATCTCTTGGTTGATTTCCAAGAACTGAATGTCGGCAAAGGTCAAGCTACTGTTGGTCACGACACTCTCAAACTGCATACACAGCGACTTTGTGTCGGCGCATATCTTCATCAGGTAACTGCCCCAGTAGAGGGCGGTCTGCGGACTTTTCAGCATCATTCCTGCCACCGTCCATATCTTGGGCATAATCTTGTTCGCCACCATATTGTGGATGCGGCGGTAATAGTAGTTCTCCGTGCTACTGCTCCAAATGCCGAGGTCGGTGAATGCCTTGCGCTCCAAGAACTTGGCAGCGAAGATGCCGGCAGTGGCAACCTCTGCGGCATTGTAGTGCTTCAAGATTTCGCCCACCTGCTCGTTATAATAGCTCTCTGCCATAGCTCCAGCACCGAATGCGGCAGCCATGGCGGCAACGATCTGCTTGTCGTAGTTCACGCTGTAATACTGCGCATGAACCCTTCCCACGACAAGTGTAAGACACATATATATTATAATAAGGTATAAACGTCTCATTGCTTCACTACTTTACGTTTTTACTACTTTCAGTTTCTACTATTCCACTACTTTACTACTTGTAGTATTTACTATTGGTAGTATTCACTACTAATCGTATTTACTACTAATCGTAAATACTACCCAGCCACCGTTCCCGAAAGTTTTGCTTTCGGGCATCTGGGCTTTACGTCTATTCCGGGATTTCCGTTTCCATCAATCAGCCCCCGTGCTCGCCGTGTCAGCGGCGAGTGGCTCCATCGTCCGTCAAATTGAGCACATGCCCCGCCTCATTGACCTTCTGCGCAAATGCCAACGACTTCCCGATGCCACTGGCATCCCAATCTCTGCAATACCGCTCGATAGCCTCCTGATGTCTGCACTTCAGTTCATGCTTATAGAGTTTCAATGCCTCCTTCTCAGCTCGCTCGGTGGTGTAGGTCATATAGCACTCGTGCGGCTCCTCCACACCATACACTCCGCTCGTCGATCCACGTCGGATAAACACCTCACGGAAGAAACTTCTTCCCTCCTTGTTATCCAAGCGGTTGACAGTGAATATCTTCTTGCAATCCACATCCGTCAATCCTAATATCGCCTTGATCTCGTCGAATCGCTCACGAAATTTGCTTTGGTCGAGCAGCATCACCACGTCGGAGTTGTTGATGATGGCTTCCTTCACGATGGGACTGCCGATGATGTCCTGTATCTCCTGTGTCACTACGCCCACGCTCGCCCAGAACTTTCGGGCTGTCTTGTATAGGTACTTGATGTACTCGGCCATCAGCGGCGAGGCGATGGCTTTCCATGCCTCCTCGATGACAAGGCACTTGCGGTTCTTCTTCAGGCGCATCTTCTGCAGGAACACGTCCATGATGATGAGCGTCACGATGGGGAAGAGCTGCTTGTTCTCCTTGATGGCATCCACCTCGAAGACGATGAAGGTCTCGTCGAACAAGGTGCTATCCACGTTCTCGTTGAGAATCTTGTCGTACTTGCCGCCACGGTAGAAGTTTTGGAGCATATAGGCGAAGTTGTCGCAGTCGATGGTGGTGATGTTGTTCTCGATGCAGATCTGGTCGAGACGCTCACAGGCGAACTCATAGAATGAGTCGAAGGAGAGGGTCTTCACGCTCAATGCCATGCGCCGTTCCTCCAGTCCCTTGATGAGTTTCTCCACCTTGTCGTGTATCTGCGTCAGCTCCGTGCCGCGCCGCTTCTCCATGGTGGAGAGGTTTTTTCTCAGTGTCTCCTTCTGTGAGGAAGGATAGGGCTGCACACCGTTGAAATAGAAATCGTAATACTCCGTCACCAACTGCTCCACGACACGGAACTCCAGTTCGGGTATCTGCGTCTCCGAGCCTTTCCATATCAGCAGTATCAGGTTCTTCAGGAAGTCTATCTTCTCAATGTTCAGCTCCCGCTTGCTGATGTTGAAGGGGTTCATGGTGATGGGCTTGTCCTCCGTATAGGCGATGTACTTGCCGCCCACATACTCGCAGAGTCCCTCATACGAGTTACCCGTATCGACCATGACGATGTCGGTGTTCTGCTCCCACAACTGACGCACCACGCTGTTCATGTGGAATACATATGAGAGAGTTTTTGTTGCTGAATATCAGCAATATAAGAAAATAAAGGTACAAAAATCCGGCAAGGGAGAAACGGGGTATAAAAGCTGTTTTTTGAGGAAGTGAGAGGATAGGAAGAAGAAGCGTGTGAAGATGAAAATTTAACAAAAACTTAACAATCGGTAGGCATTTTTGTCTTTTTACGCAGGTCTGTCGGAACGGGGGCAAAACAGCAGAGGACTTGTCGTGGAATTGATTACAACTATTGATTTTCAATATCTTCTATACTTTAAGAGCCAACAAGGGTACAAATAGTGTATGAAATAAGTCTTAAAACTCTGATTTTCGCTCTACATAGAAGTTCATTTAACAGTAAATTCACTACCTTTGTATTTGGATTGTGGATTGGAGCAACTCTATATAGGATAGGACATTCGAAATAAAAAGTTGCATCCATGGTGCAATGTTTTTACTGTTCTTGCATTTTTATAATAGCAACAATAAAAAAAAGAAAAATGAAAACAAGATTATCAGTATTAATTATCAGCCTATTGGCGACCTTTTCCTTGCAAGCGCAAACCAACGACCGTTACATTGAAGTGACAGGTACATCGGAAATCGAAATCGTACCCGACAAAATCCATTATCTGATTGAAATCCGCGAATACTTCGAGGAGGAATTTGACGGAAAGTCTAAGCCCGAAGAATACCGTACCAAAGTACCTTTATCAGAGATAGAGCAAGGACTCCGTAAGAATCTTGCCGAAGCAGGTATTAAGCAGGATGCCATCCGTACACAGGAAATCGGTGACTATTGGCGGCAGCAAGGGCAGGACTTTTTGGTTTCCAAGAAATTCGACATTACCTTGACTGACTTCAATCAGATAAACGAAATAGTTGAACGTATCGACACAAAAGGCATACATACCATGCGCATAGGAGAACTGGAAAACAAAGACATGCTTACCTATCATCAAAAGGGGAAAATTGAAGCATTGAAAGCCGCCCAACGGAAAGCAACCTATTTGGTGGAGGCATTAGGTAAGAAATTAGGTGATGTGATACGTATTGTGGAAGAAGGGAACAGTAATATTTTTCCATTCGCGCAAAGCAATGTCCTGTCATCCGATGCAGCTTCTTTCGATAACTTCCGCACCATTAAGAAGAACTATTCTATGCTTGTACGTTTTGAAATCATAGATTAAATGATTTCGCCTTGTAAATAGAACGGTTTCTAACTCATTGAGTAAGATATATCATCTTTGCAATCCTTGTTGCTTCTGAATTTTCCAATCATACATACCCTCCGCCACATCGCCAACCTCTTTGAGAGTGTGGCGATGTTTTATTTCGTCAAATGTCTGTCGGCTCTCCGCATAGTCACAGAGCCATGCGCCGACCATATTCTGTTGTTCGGTCGTTTCCCCGTACTCCTGCATCACGCTCTTGATGTCGGCGGCTTCGGACGGGGCGAAGAATGACTTGTGCTGCTCCGTGCCGAAATGGATAATCGCATCTATGGATCGCCTAAATACCTCGCTTGCCTTGTAGAGCATATCCGCAAACAGGCTTAGGATATGCCTGCTCGCTTTCAGCGTACTCTGCAGCAGGCAGATGGTCTTGTCTTTCTCCGCTGTGGCTTGGCTCACCGCTTGGCTGATGCGCTGCCGCTCGTCGTCCTTTTGCTCCTGAAGCTGCCGTACCGCCTTGTCCCTTTCAATGGCAAGTGAACGGCTCTGTACCAAAGCCCTGTCACGCTCCGCTTCGGCTTTTTGCTTCTCTGCGGTCAATGCCCTTGTCCGTTCCTCCGCCTTGTCCTTTACGGCTTCCGCAAAGGCTTTCTTCATGCGCTCATTCTCGGCTTTGAGTTTGGCGTTTTCCTTTCCGACCGCAGCGGATTTGCCAACCCCCACAAGACTGCCGACACTATCCAGTATGCTGTCCACTTTTGCCTTGCGCTCGTCTTTGAGCTGCTGCTCCCTTTCGGCAATCTCGCTGTCGAGGGAAAGGCGGTATTGCTCTTTCGCCTTGTTCTCGCCCTCTACGAATAAAAGTTCCGCTTCGGCTTCCTCCTTGGCGGCGATGGCGGCTTGTCTTGCGGCTTTCGCCTGTTCAGCTTCCTGTTTCTGCTTGGCGATGATGAAATCCGTGCGCTCCAGATGCTCCTTGCCCGTCACCTCCTTTGAGGTGCCCCTTTCCATTTCCAGACACTCAGCCAAAACGGTCTGCATCTCGCTCATGGCTTTCTCATCCAGTTTGCAGGACTTGCCCGTATCGTGATTCATCCAGTCCCATACGATATGTGCGTGGAGATTGGGCTTCCATGTGGCATTGTCGCCGGGTATTCCATAATGTCCCTCGTCACGGTGGATGAACACCTGTAAGGCTGTGATACCCCAACGCTGCTTACACACCTCGCAGAAGTGCCGCAGCTGCTCCATTGTGGTGTCGTCCTTGATGACGACCACGCCCTCCTTGAGCGGAGTGCTGCCACGGACGATGGTCACCTTGCCCGTCTTCTTGTTCACCCTTTCCCGGTCTTTGGTCTGCATCGCCCGACCTGTCTTTTCCTTGACCATGGCGGCTATCTGATTGTAACGGTCGGTGAGCGTGTCTTCGCCGAAATCAGATGATACCCATGTCTCGTTTCCTGCCATGAGGTCGGTACGGATGTAGAACTTCTCACTGCGGATATTGGCGAGGTATTCCGCTGTCCGCCTGTTGTGCGCTTCGCTGCTGCCGATGTTGCACGGCTTGATGTTGATGGATGTCTTCTGTGCCATAGGTTTGTATGTCTTTTGAGTTTCACTTCGGGTTATTAGGGCAGAGCCTTAATCGGAGGGTGCAGGGAGAGGGTCACTTCCTGCTCCGGGTTCTTAGGGGTGGAAGCCACTAAGCGGAGTTTCCAAAGAGGGGGTCACTCTTTGGTCGGGTTGCACAGGGCTGAAAGTCCTTGCCGGGTTCTTAGGGCAGAGCCATAAGCCCCTCGGGAGAGCCCACAACTTCGGAGCACAGCGGAGAAGTTATAGTGGGCTATATCTGGGCAAGCCCAGTCAATCACGCCACGCCTACGGAGTACCGCTGAAATCCTGCGCTGTGCGCCCGTCAGTTTCTCCCGGCTATGTCGGGGTATTCCACGCCGCCATTCGTGCCGTCCTGCGCTTCTTTCAGGCTTTCTACGGGATCATTGCCATGCTGCCCTTTGCCGTTGTCTCCGGCATGTGAATTGTCGGTTTCGTCCTCCGCATCCGCTCTGTCATCCGACCTGTCGGAAACCACAGGCGAACAAAGGGAAGAAGAAAGGGCGGCTGCTCTGCCTGCCATGCTGTCCGCTTCCTGCCTTGGGCATTGGCAACCGTCCGGCACGGTACACGGCTTATCCTCCAACGGCATATCATTAGAGTATGGTGTCCGCACTCCGTCTGCCTGTCCTTTGGAAACTGCCGCAGGCTTGACATAATGGGGATTGGTCAGCAGGACACCATCTACATACCACCCGGTCAGGAAATGCAGGGTGTGTACGGAAGTGCGGTTGTTGGTTCGGGTGGTCAGCATACCGAGCTTGTTGAAACTGTCGATGAGCTTTCCGATGGTCTTTCGGTTGCAGCCCATGTACTCCGCAAGTTCCACATCGGAAGCTGCCGCCTGTCCCACCTCCAAGGCAATCTCAACGCCCTTGATACGGAGGACGGTCTTTGTCCGCACGGCTGCGGTCATCAGCCTGTGCA
>OGCN01000986.1_pt1 | contig 41744 bp, 29 predicted proteins | sample 1570181 | NCBI WGS metagenome assembly OGCN01 (sample SAMEA4370584, study PRJEB24528) | human gut metagenome | reverse complement strand
TGTCAGCGGCGCGGCTGCCGTTGAAGGAGGTGCCGAAGCTGACGACCAGCAGCTCATTCTCGCCGATGTCGTCGGCATTGCGCGGGTCGTCCTTGCTGGCGTCGCCGGTGTCGCGGCCAAAGTAGTCGGGGTCTGCGTTCTCACCCTCGACCAGCTCCTTCTGGGTGTCGGTCAGGGCATCCCAGGCAGCCTTGGCGGCCTCGCACTGGGCATCGGTGTCGGCGCTGCGCTCCTGCACGTAGATGGCGTCGATCAAATCGGCGCAGTTCTTAGCGGCCACTTCGTCTGCATCTCCCCCGTCTGCGGTCTTTTCTGCATCTTCTGCAGTGCTTTCGTCGGCGACGGTGCTCGCGGCAGCGCTGTCAGTGCTCGCGGCGGTGCTGCCGCAGCCGACCAGCAGGGCGGCGGACAGTGCTGCGGCCATGGCGACGGCGGCAGCTTTCTTGTAGGTGATCCTTCTCATGTGTTCTTGCTTCCTTTCCTTGTTTAAAGCTGGGAGACAGTACGGGAGAGAACAGCAGGGCACACGGAAATTGACCCCGTAAAAAACGAGGTCTTTTGCGTGCAGAATGGCAACACAAAAGACCCCGTATTTTAAGCAGGTGCTTTGCGGTACAACCAATTCCTCGTGATCTGGGGCGGTACGCCCCCGTACCCGGCAGCAGGCAGGTTTCCTGGCTGAAAGCTCAACGCCTGCCGCCGCCTTCCCGGGTCAAAACCCAGTGACCGGTGCAAATGCACCCTGGCGGCAGGCTCCCTTATCACAGTGACGAGATCGTGCGGGATTTGCACCCGCTTCCCTTTTACCCTTTCCCATGCGCCGAACGGCGGCATAAAAAGGCACCTGCTGTCGTATTCAGTTTTACGGTGTAAAGTATAGCACAATGCGGTGAGAAACGCAAGAGTGCGTCGGTTTCAATTTTGCCTTTATACGCTTTATACGATTGTGAACTGGCACGCCCGCATGGCGTCCAGCGCCGTTTGGTGGGACTGGGGCGTGACCCCGGGGCAGCAGTCGGACAGGATTTCGATTTCCGTCTCCGGAAAGGCCGCGCGCAGCACCATGGCGTTGCTGATGACGCAGATGTCGGTGCAGTAGCCGTAGATGACGATCTTTTCAATGTCGTCCACGGCCTTGTTGTGGGCCATCAGCTCGTCAAGGATCTCGCTCGGCAGCATATAGCTGCCGAAGGTGGGCTTGTTGACGATGTGGCAGACCTCGGGCTCGGTACCGTCCAGCGCGTTCTCCAGCTCAGGCGCAAAGTTCCAGCCGTCCTCGCCCTCGATGCAGTGCTCCACAGGCAGGTGGCGTCCCTCCCGCGTGGCAAGGTAGTTGTCGGGGTGGGTGTCCCGCGTCAGGAACAGCCAGTGCCCGGCCCGGGCATGGGCCTTAACGGTCTCGGCCAGGTGGGCCACGTTGGCCTGTGCCTGGGGGTTCGCCAGCGCACCCGTGATAAAGTCCTTTTGTACGTCCACAACAATATCCAGAATCATAGCGACAGCTCCTGTTTTTATAGTTTGCTATAGTTTGCTACCAGTATACCGCAGACGGTGCGAGGTGTAAAGTGCGCGTTTCTCTGGCCGCAGGGGTGCGGATGTGGTATAATGGAAGAAAAATTTCAGGAGGCCATTCATGACTCCGCGTGAAGCGTTAAAACGATATTTCGGCTACGACTCCTTCCGCCCCGGGCAGGAGGAGATCGTCAGCGCCCTTCTGGCCGGGCGGGACGCGCTGGCCATCATGCCCACCGGCGCGGGCAAGTCGCTCTGCTATCAGGTCCCTGCCCTGCTGCTGCCGGGGCTGACGCTCGTCATCTCGCCGCTGATCTCGCTGATGCAGGACCAGGTCAAGGGGCTGAACGCAGCGGGCATCCATGCGGCATTTATCAACTCGTCGCTGACCGAGACACAGATCGCCCGCGCGCTGGACCTGGCCGCCGAGGGCAGCTACAAGCTCGTCTACGTCGCGCCCGAACGCCTGGAAAGCCCGGTGTTCCGCAGCTTTGCCGCGGGGGCAGACATCTCGATGGTCACGGTGGATGAGGCGCACTGCATCAGCCAGTGGGGACAGGATTTCCGCCCGAGCTACTTAAAGATCCTCGACTTCATCGACAGTCTGCCCCGCCGCCCCATCGTGTCGGCGTTCACGGCCACGGCCACGCGGGAGGTCAAGGACGACATTGTCTGCACGCTGCGGCTCCACGACCCAAAGGTGCTTGTGACCGGCTTTGACCGGCCCAACCTCTACTTTCAGGTCGAGCGCACCCGCCGCAAGGACGATTTTGTCATCCAATATCTACGCGACCACCCCGGCGAGAGCGGCATCATCTACTGCGCCACCCGCAAGAATGTGGACAAGCTGCAGGAGCTTCTGACCGAATACGGCTTTGCGGCCACAAAGTACCACGCGGGCCTGTCCGCCGAAGCACGCCGCAAAAATCAGAATGACTTCATCTACGACACAGCGCCGGTCATTGTGGCGACGAACGCCTTTGGCATGGGCATTGACAAGTCCAACGTGCGGTTCGTACTGCACTACAACATGCCCCAGAGCATGGAGAATTATTACCAGGAGGCAGGCCGTGCCGGGCGTGACGGGCTGCCGTCGCAGTGCGTGCTGCTTTTTTCGGCGCAGGACGTCATCATCAACAAATTCCTGCTGGACAAAAAGGATTTTGCCGAGATGGACGACGAGGAGGCCGACCTTTTGCGCCAGCGCGACCTGCAGCGCTTGCAGACGATGGAGCGCTACTGCCAGACGACGGAGTGCCTGCGCAACTACATTCTGGCCTATTTTGGCGAGCATCCCACCGCGCCGTGCGGCAACTGCGGCAGCTGCAACAACGATTTTGACGAGGTCGATATGACCGACGCCGCCAAGTGGATGATCAACTGCGTGGCCGAGCTGCGCGGGCGGTACGGCAAAGCGATTTTGTTCGGCACTTTACAAGGCGCGAACCGTGCGCGTCTGCGGGAGCTGGGAGCCGAGCGCTTCAAGAGCTACGGCCGGATGAAGGACACCCCGCGCGAGACGCTGGAACGCCTGCTGGCCCAGATGCTGGAGGATGGATATTTGGTGCAGAGCGACGACCAGTACGCCGTGCTGCACATCGGGGATATTGCCCCGCTGAAGGCCGGCGGGCAGGTGCTGGTCAAGCTACCGCCGCAGCGTGAGCCGGAGCAGACCCGCGCACCGAAGCCGAAGCGCCGCAGCCCGATGGACGCGCTGACGAGCGCCGGACTGGAGCTGTTCAACCAGCTGCGCCAGCTGCGGTTCGACACCGCCCAGCGCGAGGGACTGCCGCCCTACGTCGTGTTCGGCGACAAGTCGCTGGTGGATATGTGCCTGCGCGCGCCGCGCCGCGCGGAGGATATGCTGGGCATCTACGGCATGGGTGAACGCAAGTATGAAAAGTACGGTGCCGCGTTCTTTGCGGTCATTGACGCCTACCGCGCCGACCACCCCGACGCCGTTTTGAGCCTGGACCCGCCCGCACCGGAGCCGGAAAAGCCGCTGCCGTCCGAGAAGAAGAAAAAGCCGCCGAAGGCCGAGCGCCCCGCGTTTTACCTGACGGCAGAGGACGCGCGCAGCTTCAACTATCAGGACAGCTATACCGGCGCGGAGCTGAAGGCCGCGCTGATCGAGGCCGCCGGTGACCCGGATGTGAAGGCACCGACCATCAAGGAGATCGACGAGTGGCTGCTGGCGCAGCGGCTCATCGGCATGGAGCGTCTGCCGACGAAGGGCTTTTACTACGTGCCGACCCCTGCCGGTGTGGATGCCGGTCTGCGCAGCGAGGACAAAGTCAGTGCCCGCGGCACGCCGTATTCAGTGCTGCTGTTTACGCCGGAGGCACAGCGGATGGTGGTGGAGCATTTTATAAAACCAGAGGCTTCCCCCTCGGGGGAAGCTGTCACCGAAGGTGACTGATGAGGGCGAAGTTTACGGCTGCAATCCGTTTGCGGACGGTTATGGCACGCCTTTCCCTCATCCGGCCCTGCGGGGCCACCTTCCCCCAAGGGGGAAGGCTTAGGGCTTTTTCGTCATCTTGTCCGTACTGCGCAAATTTTCTTTGTCATATTCGTCGATTGCGGATTTTTTGACACGATGTTAAAATGTTAGCAGAGACCGTATACCAATTTATAAGGAGCACCCCATGGACAACGTGAAAATTCTCGAGGTCAAGCAGAGCATCTTTGCCTCCAACGACGAACAGGCCGCCGCGCTGCGGGCTGAGCTGAAGCAGGAAAAAATCTTTCTGCTGAATTTAATGAGCGCACCGGGGTCCGGCAAAACCACGACACTGCGCCGCACGATTGCTGCGCTGCAAAATGAGCTGCGCATCGGCGTGATGGAGGCCGACATCGACTCCGACGTGGACGCCCGCGCCATTGCCGAGACCGGCGCCAAGGCCATTCAGCTGCACACCGGCGGCATGTGCCATCTGGACGCCGAGATGACCCGGCAGGGACTGGCCGGGCTGGGCACCGGGGGTCTCGATTTGGTGATTCTGGAAAACGTCGGCAACCTTGTCTGCCCTGCTGAGTTCGACACCGGCGCGGTGAAGAACGCGATGATTTTGTCGGTCCCCGAGGGTCACGACAAGCCGCTGAAATATCCGCTGATGTTCCAGGTCTGCGACGTCGTTCTTGTCAACAAGATCGACGTTCTGCCGTATTTTGACTTTGACATGGACAAATGCCGCGAGTATGTAGCCCTGCGCAACCCGAACGCAAGGGTCATCCCGATCTGCGCCCGGACGGGCGAGGGCATTGACGAATGGGCCGATTGGCTAAAAGAGCAGGTCAGAGCGTGGCAGGCGTAAATAATCCAGCCGCGTTGTAGGGGCCGCACATGTGCGGCCCGCGGCCTTGCCGCAATCGCCCGTCCGCCATTTACAACCGGGCCGGGCATGCCCGGCCCCTACTGTGCAAAAACGGAGCAACGGCACAAAAAAGGAGCACACCATGAGCAAACCCACTGCGTTCCCGCTGGATGAGAGCAGGCTGCCCTTCGAGATTCCGAGGGACGAGCCGTACCGCGAGAAAATTGCCAGGCTGGGCCAGATGATCACGGACCGCATCCCGGCCAAAAAGGGCATTCTGACGAAGGATGACCCCGAATACTGGGGCCTGGCGTCCATCGTGACCGACGAGATGGCGGACGTTGCCTTAAAAATGAAGGTCCGCAAGCCCATGACCCTGCCCGAGCTGGTCAAGGCCACGGGCAAGCCTGCCGGGGAGCTGGAGCCGCTTTTGCAGCAGATGGCCGTCGTCGGTCTGCTGGAGTACAACTGGGAGAATCCCCGCCGCGAAAAGCAGTACATCCTGCCGATGTTTGTGCCCGGCAGCGCAGAGTTCTTCAACATGAACAAGCAGCAGATCGCCGACCACCCCGAGGTGACGGCCTTCTTTGAGCGGATGACGTTTCTGCCGCTGGAGCACATCACCGCCATGGTGCCCCCGGGCGGCGCAGGCATCGGTATGCACGTCATCCCGGTGGAAAAAGCCATCGAGACCGAGAACCGGTCCGCCAACATTGAGCACATCTCTCACTGGCTGAAAAAGTACGACGGCAAGTATGCCGCCGGTCCGTGCAGCTGCCGTATGTCCCGCGCCGCCATGGGCGAGGGCTGCGGTGACGACCCCGACGACTGGTGCATCGGCGTGGGCGATATGGCCGACTACCTCGTCGAGACCAACAAGGGGCATTATGTGACCTACGATGAGGTCATGCAGATCCTGCAGAAGGCCGAGGAAAACGGCTTTGTGCACCAAATCACGAACATCGACGGCGAGAACAAGATTTTTGCCATCTGCAACTGCAACGTCAACGTCTGCAATGCGCTGCGCACAAGCCAGCTGTTCAACACGCCGAACATGAGCCGCTCGGCCTACGTGGCGCGTGTCGAGCCGGAGAACTGCGTGGCCTGCGGGCGCTGTGTGGAGTACTGCCCCGCGGGCGCGGTCAAGCTGGGCCAGAAGCTCTGCACGAAGGACGGCCCCATCACCTACCCGAAGCAGGAGCTGCCCGACGCCGTGAAGTGGGGCCCCGACAAGTGGACCATCGACTACCGCGACAAGAACCGCATCAACTGCTATGACACCGGCACGGCCCCCTGCAAGACGGCCTGCCCCGCGCACATTGCCGTGCAGGGCTACCTGAAAATGGCCGCGCAGGGCCGCTACCGCGACGCGCTGGCGCTTATTAAAAAGGAGAACCCCTTCCCCGCCGTCTGCGGGCGCGTCTGCAACCGCCGGTGCGAGGACGCCTGCACCCGCGGCACCGTGGATCAGGCCGTGGCCATCGACGCCGTCAAGAAGTTCATTGCCGAGCAGGACCTGAACGCCGCGCACCGCTACGTGCCCGACGTTGTCCAGCCGTCGCTGCAGGGCCCGTGGCCGCAGAAAATCGCCATCATCGGCGGCGGCCCCGCGGGTCTGTCCTGCGCCTATTTTCTGGCAGTGCAGGGCTACAAGCCCACCGTGTTTGAGAAAAACGAGCGTCCCGGCGGCATGCTGCGCTACGGCATCCCTTCGTTCAAGCTCGAGAAAAACGTCATTGACGCCGAAATCGACATTCTGCGGGAGCTGGGCGTTGACATCCGCTGCGGTGTCGAGGTCGGCAAAGACGTCACGCTGGCCGAGCTGCGCCGACAGGGCTACCGGGCGTTCTATATTGCCATCGGCTGCCAGGGCGGGCGCCGGGCCGGTGTGCCTGGCGAGGACGCCGCGGGTATTGAGACCGCCGTCCATCTGCTGCGCGCCGTCGGCGGTGACGAGAGCCGCAAAATGACCGGAAAGACCGTCGTCATCGGCGGCGGCAACGTTGCTATTGACGCGGCGCGTGTGTCTCTGCGCTGCGGTTCCGACGGCGTGACGATGGTCTGTCTGGAGCCGCGGGACAAGATGCCGGCCTCGCCGGAGGAAATTGCCGAGGCCGAGGAGGAGGGCACCAAAATCACCTGCGGCTACGGCCCGAAGGAGTTCCTCTCCGAGAACGGCCATGTGACCGCCGTCGTGCTGAAAAAGTGCACCGGCCTTTACAACGCGGAGGGACGTTTTGCGCCCACCTACGATGAAAACGACACCATCATCCTGCCGTGCGACAACGTTGTTTTAAGCATCGGCCAGTGCATCGAGTGGGGCGATTTGCTGAACGGCGAGGCTGTGCAGCTGGGCCGCGGCCAGGGCGCTGTGGCCGACGCGCTGACCTACCAGACCGCCCAGCCGGACATTTTCGTCGGCGGCGACGTCTGCACCGGGCCGCGGTTTGCCATTGACGCGATTGCTGCAGGCAAGCAGGGGGCAATTTCCATCCACCGCTTTGTGCAGCCCAACACAAGCCTGACGATTGGCCGCAACCGCCGCGACTTCCACGAGCTGGACAAGTCGAATCTGGCGCTGGGCGAGTATGACCGCGCACCGCGCCAGTCCGCCGCACTGGATGCGGGCATTGACGCGCACCGTTCCTTCCGCGACGCGCACCTGACGCTGACCGAGGATCAGGTCAAAATCGAGACGGCGCGCTGTCTGGGCTGCGGTGCCAGCGTTGTGGACCCGAACAAGTGCATTGGCTGCGGCGTCTGCACGACAAAGTGCGAGTTTGATGCCATCCGCCTGCACCGCGACCTGCCCGAGTGCAGCAAGATGGTCAGGAGCGAGGACAAGTTCAAGGCCATTCTGCCCTACATGGCGAAGCGCGAGATCAAGATCCGCTTTGCCAAGAAGGAGAAGTAATGCACGAGCTTGGCATTGTATTCCACATCATCCGCACGGTGGAGGACGTGGCCCGGCAGAACGACGTGACGCGCATCCGGCGCGTGACGCTGCAGCTGGGCGAGGTCTCCGGCGTGGTGGAGAGCTATCTGCAGGACTGCTGGAAGTGGGCGGCGGCGAAATCGGAGCTTTTGCCCGGCGCGGTGCTGACCGTGGAGACCATCCCCGCCGTGACCGTGTGCGAGGACTGCGGCCAACAGTACCCCACCGTGCAGTTTGGCCGCACCTGCCCCCACTGCCAGAGCCCGCGCACCCATCTTTTGCAGGGCCATGAGATGTTGATCAAAGAAATCGAGGCCGTGGAGACAGGCCCCACCGCCCCGGAAAGAGCGTGAAGCTGCATGAAATACAAAATTTTCCGCATTGAGGAACAGATGTACGGCTGCGAGGAGCCGCCCGCCGACCAGCCGATTCTGGTTGACGTAGTGCTGGAAGGTGCTGACGGCACGCGGCGCGTGCTCCCCTACCCCGACGAAGCGCTGCGCCGCGGCGGAATGGAGGAAGGCGACAGCGTCGATTTGACCGACGGCATCCTTCGCAAGGTATAATTTTCCCAAAACAAAAGGGGCTGTTGCGTGTGCAGCAGCCCCTTCTATGTTTTTTGCAAAGGTTATTCTTCCGTAGAAATATCGCGGCCAAAGTATTTTTCGCTCAATGCTTTCAGCGTGCCGTCGGCGCGCAGCTCGTCAATGGCGGCATCAATGGCCGTGCGCAGGGTGGCAGTCTCGTCGCCCTTGCGCATCGGGATGGCGATCTGGTTCGCATTGTCGGTCAGCACGGCGATCTTCACATTCGCGTCGGGGTGCTCCTTCGTGTAATCGTAGAAGGTCATCTCGGCGTTCAGCGTAGCGTCGATGCGCCCGCTCAGCAGCAGCTCAAACGTCTGGTTCAGGTCGTCAACGCCCGTCACCGTCGCGCCGTACTGCTCGGCCAGCTCGGCGTAGGTGCTGGAGATCGTGTTTGCGGTCTTTTTGCCCTTCAGGTCCTCCAGCGTGTTGATGCTGTCATCGTCGGCCTTGGTGATGACGGCGGTGCGGTTGAAGGCGTAGGGCGTCGAGAAGTCGTATTTTTCGGCGCGTTCGGGGGTGATGTCCACGCCGTTGACCATGATGTCATAGCGGCCCGCGTCCAGACCGGCCAGCAGGCCGTCCCACTCGCCCTCGACAAACTGCGGCTCAACGCCCAGCTTCTTCGCGATCTCGGTGGCGACCTCGACGTCGTAGCCGACGAGGTTGTCGTTTTCATCGTGGTAGGTCCAGGGTGCCCATGTGCCCTCCATCGCAACCGTGATGGTACCCTTGGCCTGGATCTCGCTCAACAGGTCGCCGGACGCGGCCTCGGCGGTGCTCCCGGCGGCGGATTCCGCTGCAGGCGCGGTGGCGGCGGCACTGCTGCCGCAGGCGGTCAGGGCCAGCGCGGCGGTCAGGGCCAGGGCGGTCAGTTTGGTCAGGTTCTTCATTACAATAAGCTCCTTTGCTTGTAGGTCTGCAAAAATTCTTTGGTGCGGGGCTGCTGCGGGTCGTTGAAGAACGCCTCGGCGGTGTTCTGCTCCACAGTGACGCCCTGCTCCATGAACACCACGCGGTTGGCCGCGTGGCGGGCAAAATCCATCTCGTGGGTCACGACCAGCATTGTGCGGCCTTCCCCGGCCAGGCTGCGCATGACGGCCAGCACCTCGCCGGTCAGCTCGGGGTCCAAAGCGGACGTAGGCTCGTCGAAATAGATGATCTCCGGGTCGGCGGCCATGGCGCGGGCAATCGCCACGCGCTGCTGCTGCCCGCCGGAAAGCTGGCTGGGGTAGTAGTCAGCGCGGTCATCCATGCCGACCTTGACCAGCGCGGCGCGGGCGATCTCCTCGGCCCGGCGGCGCGGCATTTTGCGCGCGATGATAAGCCCCTCGGTCACGTTTTGCAGCGCGGTCTTGTTGGCAAACAGGTTGTAGCTTTGAAAGACAAATCCCGTGCGGCGGCGCAGGGCGTTGGCCTCGGCGTGGGTGACGCGGGCCAGGTCTACGCGCTGGTCGTCAAACAGCATCGTGCCGCCGTCGGACTTTTCCAAAAAGTTCAGGCAGCGCAGCATCGTTGTTTTTCCGCTGCCGCTGGGGCCCAAAATGGCGACGACGTCGCCCTTGTTCACGTCCAGATCGATGCTCTTGAGCACCTGCAAATCGCCAAAGGACTTGCGCAGATTTCTGATTTGCAGCATAGTTCAGCTCCTTTGCGCGCCCTTGCTGTTGAGATACCGCTCGCCGACGGCCTGCAGGCGGGTCAGCACGGTGCAGAACAGCAGGTAAACCAGACCGACCTCAATGTAAAGGGCCAGCGGCTCATAGGTGCGGGCCACAATGCGCTGGGTCGTCATGAACATTTCGGTCACGGTGATGTTCGCGGCCAGCGAGGTATCCTTGACCATAGCGATCAGCGTACTGGCCAGCGTGGGGAAGGCCGTGCGCAGCGCCTGCGGCAGGATGATGCGGCGGATGATCTGTAAGTAGCTCATGCCGACGCACTGCCCCGCCTCCATCTGGCCTTTGGGCACGGATTCCAGCGCGGCGCGGATGGTCTCGGCGCAGTACGCGCCCTCGTTGATGGAAAAGACGAGCACCGCCGCGGGGAACGGCTCAATCAGGATGCCGACGCCGGGCAGGCCGTAGAATACAACGAACAGCTGCACCAGCACGGGCGTGCCGCGGATGACCCAGATATAAAACCGGGCCAGCCGCTGCAAAACGGGCACATGGGCAAACTGCACCAGCGCCACCGCCACCGCGATGATAAGCGCCAGCGTGAACGAGATGGCAGTCAGCGGGATGGTGACGGTCAGGCCGGGCAGCAATATTTTACCAAAGGAATCCACAAGGATTCCCCACAGGCGTTCGGACATGAGGCGGAACTCTCCTTTTTTGGTTGGGGTTGCGGGAATATTTCCCACTAAAACGGTATGCTATGAGATTGTAGCACACTTTGCCGGATTTTGCAAGAGTGAAATTTGAAGTGAAGTTTAAGGTTGGAGCAGAAAAGCCTTCCTTGTCAAAGACAGACTCCCCCGTGCCGGGGGAGGTGGCGCGTAGCGCCAGAAGGGGAGCAGGTGGACGCCGCAGGCGGCCGGAGGGATTCCGACGGGCTATGCCCTGTGCGCTGTCACACCCGCAGACGGGCAGGAATCCCTCCGCCTCGCAGGCTCGGCACCTCCCTTTGACAAGGGAGGCTTTTGTCTGCGGGGTGAGGGTGGGGGGATTGCACGGAAGGTTTGCTGTGGCCGGAAGCGGGCACGGCGGCCAGAGGGCTGGCCGCCCTACGTTCCCTTTTTTGGTTGGACGTAGGGCGGGATGCCCCCACCCCGCCGAAGTTGGCGGCAGGCAGAATGCAACGGGATTGGCAGACCGTAGGGGCGGATTCCATATCCGCCCGTGGGAGTGTCCGTAGTAGAAATAGAATTGAGTGAAGCCACAACAAAAGCACAAAAAATCCCACCGCCGGGTGGCGGTGGGATAAAATTGTTAGCTATTAGCCAATAACATAGTTACCTTCACGAGTTTTATCAGTCCCCGCAGCAGTTTTTGCATCAGCCTCCGTATCATAGTAGGTGCATTTCTTGCCGGACTGTTCCACATAAACCTTCGTAACATGGCCGTTATCCGTACCAACGGTAATTTCCACTTTGGTGATACCATTGTTTAGAGTCGTGCCGTCAGCACTGACTTCTGCCAACTTGAGCACAGCGCTTTGCTTCGGAGTAGAGCCTTCAGTAAGAATTGTTTTGCTCGCCTCAAGCTTTACACCGCCCTCTTTACCGTACTGCTCAGAAACCTCAGTCTGTGCAGCCATAACAATCTGGCGAGTAGTCGCGATAATTTTCTCGTTGTTCGCCTTGTCGATGTAACCAGTCAGAGCCGGAACCAGCAGGGCAGCCAGAATGGCCAGAATGACCAGGACGACGATGAGCTCGACCAGAGTGAAGCCCTTCTTGTTCTTCATTTTACGAATTTTCTCGAACATGATAAATTCCTCCAATAAATTCAGTAAGGACATCGCGCGTCCTCATTTGTGAAAATATAATATCACATAGTCTGCCAAATTTCAACAGCCTTATGTAAAAACAGCAAAAAACATTTTTTTGCTTCTATTTTCAATTTCCCACCGTTTTGCCTGTTGTATTCCAACCGCTTTGCCGTGGCTGCCCCTCTGCCGCCGAGCGGAATTCTGTACATATTACCGTCATTTTTAAAAATCAGCTGCGCCGTCACGCCAAAAAACGCGGCCAACACCGCCGACATTGAAACCGCACATATATTGCGTTTATTTTATCTGTGCTGTCTCTGTCGGTGCGGGCAGCAGAGCGCATCGCGTATGGATTTCAGCGTATATAGGCCAATTTTACAGGCGGGCAATTTTTGTGCTATTTTGCATTTTCCCGTGTTCTCTCTCCCCTGCCCGGCCACAGGGACGCTCCTTTGTGAAAACACCGCAGATTCCGGTACAAAAGTGTGGTATACTGCAAGATTTTGTGCTATACTGGATAAAAAATCAACACAGCCGGGCCGCGCCCGGCACAAAAGGGGCCACACATGAACAACACCACCGAGGAAAAACGCGAGGCCATCCCCAACAGCGTCAGCCGGATGCTGCTGGCGGGCATCGGCGTACTTTTGCAGGTTTTATGGATCTTCTGGCTTGCCCTCAAGCTGAACGACTACTCCACCGTCATTCAGGTATGCACGTCGGTACTGGCATTTTTGATTACACTGCGTATATATGGGCTGCATATCAACTCCGCGTATAAAATTTCGTGGATCATTCTGATTTTGCTGTTTCCCATCTTCGGGCTGACCATCTATCTGTTGTTTGGCCGCAGCGGGGCCGTCAGCGTCATGCGCCGCCGCTTCGGTGAAAATATGACGATGCTGCGCCGGTATCACGCACCCATTTTGCAGCAGCGCCGCGCCCTGCCCTACCCGGACCGCATCACCCGCAACCACGCCCGCTATTTGCAGGACCGCGCGGGCTACCCCGCCTATGACAACACCGATGTGACGTTCTACGGCGACACCTGCGAGGCGCTGGAGGCCCAGAAAACAGCCCTGCGCAGCGCGGAAAAGTTTATTTTCATGGAATACCACGCCATTGAGGACGCCTCCGCCTGGCAGGAGCTGGAGGATATTCTGGCCGAGCGCGCCGCCCACGGCGTGGAGGTGCGCGTATTTTACGACGACGTGGGCAGCATCGGGTTTATCAACAGCAAATTTGTCAAAAAGCTGGCGGGGCGCGGCATACAGTGCCGCCGGTTCAACCCGGTCATCCCGATTTTGAACGTATTTATGAACAATCGCGACCACCGCAAAATCACCGTTGTGGACGGGCGCGTCGGCTTTACCGGCGGCTACAATCTGGCGGAGGAGTACTTCAACCGCACCCACCCTTACGGCCAGTGGAAGGACAGCGGCATCCGGCTGGAGGGCGACGCCGTGCGCGGCCTGACGCTGATTTTCTTAGAGCTGTGGGGCGCAACGCAGAAGGCCGCACCCGAGGTCGAGCGCTATCTGCCCGATGTGCCCTACACCGCGCGGGAGAATGCCGTGGTGCTGCCCTACGCGGACAATCCGCTGGACGACGAGGCCACCGGCGAGAACGTCTACCTGAACATGATCCGCAGTGCGAAGGACTACGTCTACATTACAACGCCCTACCTTATTTTAAGTGACGAGATGCAGCGCACACTGCGGCTGGCCGCGTCCAGCGGCGTTGATGTGCGGATCATCACGCCGGGCATCCCGGACAAAAAGCTGATCTTCTCGGTCACGCGCAGCTATTACGCCAGCCTTGCCAAGAGCGGCGTGCGCATTTATGAGTACGCGCCCGGGTTCATCCACGCGAAGCAATGCGTAGCCGACGACACGGAAGCCGTTGTGGGTACGATCAATTTTGACTTCCGCAGCCTGTACCTGCACTTTGAGAACGCCTGCTGGTTCTGCGGCTGCAGCGCCGTGGCCGATGTGCGCCGCGATTTTGACGCGCTGTTCCCCGTCTGCCGCGAGGTCACGCAGCAGTACGCCGACACCCGCAGCCTGGCCGTGCGCGGCTGGGACTGCGTGCTGCGGCTGTTCAGCCCGCTGATGTGACGGGCTGTGCGCCGGGCGCGGCAAGTGGAATTTTTCCAAAGAAATCTGTACTATTCCACGTTGCAAACCGCCGCTGCGCGCCGTACAATAAAGACAAAATCCGGACTGTCGAAAAAGGTGCGTTTACCCCTTGGCCCCCTCTGCGAGGGGGCTCCGCCCGCAGGCGGTGGGGGAGAGAACTGTACGGCTGTCCGAAATATTTCGGGCTATGGCAAGGTTCTCTCCCTCCGCCCCTGCGGGGCACCGCTCCCCCCTCTGGCGCAAGCGCCACCTCCCCCGTATCGGGGGAGTCTGTCTCGCAGAGGGAGGTTTTTCGACACACTGCGGGCGACCCATGGTCGCCCCTACATAAGCAAGAAGGCAAGCATGCAATTTTTTGACGGTCTGAAAATCATCCTGTGAGGTGCATACCAATGGAGCATATAGCATGGAAGGGCCGCATCAAGCCCGGCTGCAAAGCGGAATATCAGCGCCGCCACGCGGAGATCTGGCCCGAGATGGTCGAGGTGCTGAAGGCTGCGGGCATCTGCAACTACAGCATCTTCTACTGTAACGACGAGCTGTTCGGCTACTATGAGTGCGCGAAGGGCGTTGCCTACGCCGAGAAGGTACAGGCCGAAAGCCCCGTTGTGGACCGCTGGAACGACTACATGAAGGACATTCTGGAGCTGGAAATGGACCCCATGACCGGTGCCCAGCCCAAGCTGGAGCAGGTGTTCCGTCTGGAGTAAACGCGCATAAGACAGCAAAGCCGCCCGTGTCAGGCTGACACGGGCGGCTTGTGTTTTTATGGGCAGGTGCAGCGCAGGCGGTGCTGCCTTTAGGGGATTTACAACACGATGCGGAACGCGACGCGGTGCTCTCCTTCCCCGCTGACGCGGTAAGGCTCCTCCACATCGGTGCCCCAGCTGTCGATGCCGCCGACGCCGCGGGCTGCGCCCAGGATCGTCACGCTCGTGCGGCCCGTGGCGGGCAGCTCGGTGATGTGCTGGGCGGCCTCGATCTCCTGCGCAGTGTTGGGCAGTGCGCTGAAGGCAAACGGCGCGTCGGCCTGTTCAATCGTCAGCGCAGCCGCCGTTTGGCCGCAGGCGTTGTGCTGCTCCAGCGTGAACTGACGGGTGTCCACATGCAGGCCGCAGTCCTGCGGGACGAGGGCCGGTTCAATGTGCGGCACCTCCTCATGGCAGCCAAAGACGCCGCCCTTGCAGCGATCCGGGTAGGTCTCGCCCGAAAGGCCGGTCCAGAGCGTGCGGGCCACGGGGGCAAACGTCTGGAATTTAACGCCGAAGCAGGGCAGCTCGGGCGCACCGGGCACGCCATGATAGACGGCCTCGACCAGCAGCGTGCCCTGCGGCTCCACGGTGTAGGTCAGCTCGGCCTTAGCGCCGGGCACGGTGGGCACGCCGTAGGTATAGCGCACCTGCACACCGTCGGCGGATTTCTGCAAGACCGCAAAGCCGAGGTTCTGCAGGTAGACATCCGCCGCCAGCCAGGCCGCCGCTTTCTGCGGGAAGCCGCAGCCGCGGTCATTGTCGGTGGCGGCGCGCCAGAACGCCGGGCGCGGGGCGCGCCAGAGCCACTCGCTGCCGTTGACGGTCAGCGACGACGGCCCGGCCTCGCCCGCGGAAAAAAGAATTTCAAATCCGTCGCCCCTGACGCCGAGGTTGCCGTCGCCCTCGGTCACGGTCAACGTGCCGGGCTTGCGGGCGGCCTGTGCTTTGGCCGCGTCGCGGTCCGCCCGGGCGGCGGCTGCGGCGTTGCGGGCATCGTGGGCGGCGCGGCGGGCGGGGGTGTCGTACCAGTAGCGCACGTCCTGCATGGCGGGCTTCTCGGCACCGTCGGCGTAGACAATGCCGTTGCCGCTGAAGTTGTAATCGGTGTTGCGGTCCGCAAAGTCGCCGCCGTAGCCCAGCACGCTGCGGCCCAGCGCGTCGGTGTGCCGGAGCGCCTGGTCCATGTAGTCCCAGATGAAGCCGCCCTGGTACTGGTCGAACTCGTCGGCCAACTTCACATAGCTCTCCATGCCGCCCAGCGAGTTGCCCATATCGTGCATATACTCGCAGAGAATGAAGGGCTTCTTCGGGTGGGATTCGAGATACTCGCGAATTTCCCACGGCTTGGCGTACATCCGGCTTTCCATGTCGCTGATGGCGTCGAACGCGCGGCAGTGGAACACACCCTCATAATGCACGAGGCGTCCCGGGTCGTGGGCGTGGAAAAACTGCGACATGGCGAGAATATCCTCGCCCGCGTAGCTCTCATTGCCGCAGGACCAGATCAGGACGGCGGCGTGGTTCTTGTCGCGTTCAAACATGCTGCGGGCGCGGTCCACGACGCAGTCCTTCCACTCGGGCAGGCTGCCGGGCACGTTCCAGCACGGCTCCACCGCGCCGAGCTTCTGCCAGCTGCCGTGGCTTTCAAGGTTCGTCTCGTCGATCATGTAGATGCCGTTCCGGTCACACAGGTCGTACCACAGGCTCTGGTCGGGGTAGTGGCAGGTGCGCACGGCGTTGATGTTGTTCTTTTTGAACACGGCCATGGCGGCGTGCATGTCGTCGGCGCCGATGGCGCGGCCCCTGTCGGCGTTCCACTCGTGGCGGTTGACGCCGTTGAACACGACCCGTTCCCCGTTCAGGCACATGACGCCGTTTATCATCTCAAAGCGGCGGAATCCGATGTCGTAGGGCACGACCTCCTGCAAAACGCCGTCGGCATCGCGCAGGGTCAGTACGGCGTGGTAGAGCACCGGCGCTGCATGGCTCCACGGCTGGATGCCCTCGATCTCAATCGTATCGCCCGCGGCGGGGCCCTCGTAGACGGCGTAGCCCTCGGGGTCGGTCACGACGAGGGCAACCGACGCGCCGTCGGTCTCGCCGTCCAGCTTGACGAGGGGCGTCAGCAGGCCGGTGGTGTTGTCGGCGGCAAGGTCGGCCTTGAGCCAGATGTCGTTGATGTGGACCCTGGGCTTTGCGTACAGGTAGACCGAGCGGAAGATGCCCGAGAAGCGGAAGAAGTCCTGATCCTCGATCCAGGCGGCGCTGCTGCGCTTGTAGACCTCGACGCAGAGGCGGTTGTTCTCGTCCCGAATATACGGTGTCAGGTCAAATTCAGACGGGGTGAAGCTGTCCTCGGCATAGCCGACGAACTGGCCGTTGCACCACAGGTACATGGCCTGCTCCACGCCCTGAAAGCTGACGCAGACGCGCTGGCCGCGCAGGGACTCGTCCAGATCAAACTCTTTGACATAGCTGCCCACGGGGTCATCGTTCCAATCGACCTGCGGCGGGCGCAGGCAGCTGCGGCCATCCCACGGGTAGAGGGTGTTGGTGTACTGCAGCTGACCGTAGCCCTGCAGCTCAATGTGCCCGGGCACGCGGATCGTACCGAAGCCGGACAGGTCGGCGTCCGGCTGCCAGAAATCCGCCGGGCGGGCGGCAGGGTTGGCGCTCCACGCAAAGCGCCATGCGCCGTCCAGTGACTGGCGCAGCGATGTCAGGCCGCTTTCGGCCTCGTCCAAGGTGCGGCAGCAGAGATGGTCAGAGTGTGCGTCCAGCCGGTTCACGGCAAAGACGGTGGGGTCACTCAGCCAGCGAAGTTCAGAGGTCATAGGGATCTCTCCTTTACACAATCAGGTTCTTACCGACATTCTGCCACAGGGCGCGCGGGGTGTCAATGGAAAGTTTCACGCAGATATTTTCCGTATTTTTTGCATCTTTACAGGAATTGTGCTGTGTTTAACACTTCGCGGCAGGATTTTTTGAGTTTTTCCGTTTTGTCTGGTGGCAGATTGTACGCTGCAGCACCAGATATAGCGGTGGCGGCATGATTTTTGCAGGGCGGGTTGTTATAGTCGGCACACCTGGGGCGCAAAAAAACGCCGCACCTTTTTGCAGGGGCGGCGTTTTGGGGTCATACTTCTTCTGTCTCCGCCTCCGCGGCGGCGCGCAGACGCTCCCGCACGGGGCGCAGGGCCTCGGGCAGAGCCTCGTCGGGCAGGTCGCTGATGCCCTCGGTGCTGCCGCGGGCGGCGGCGGTCTCATAGAACCAGCACTTGTAGTCCAGGGTGTCCATCGTCTGCTGCAATTCAGCCATGCGGGTCCCGAGCACGGTGCGCTGCTTGCGGAACAGCTCCAGCCGCCGGGCAATGGTCTCATCGCCCTGCATGGCCAGCTCGATGTATTCGCGGATGTCCTTGAGGGACATGCCGGTCTTTTTCAGGCACTCGATGATGCGCAGCCACTCGAAGTCCTTCTCCGTAAAAACGCGGATGCCGCCGGACGAGCGCCCGACGAAGGGAAGCAGCCCTTCCTTATCGTAATAGCGGATCGTCGATGCGGGCACACCCAGCCGCCGCGCCATCTCCCCCACTGTATAGGCCATGTGTTTTCCTCCTATGACTTAAACCCAGGTTTAACCTGTGTATCAGTATAGGACAAAAGGGCGGCGTTGTCAAGGCGGGCGGGGTCACCTGCGGTATTTCCCCCTCATCCGGCTGAACGGTTTCCTGATCATGCGCACGCTGCGGGGCGTGCCGCCGCTCCCCTGCCCGCTTTTCTTTTATAGGGAAGGCTTTTTCTATTTTTTATTGACAAACGCGCGGTTTGTTTCTATCATGTTTATATAAGTAAGGGAGGGACCGCCACTATGCTGACCTATAATATGGACGTGGAGGAACGCAGCACCTGGCTGCGCGCCACCCCCGGCGCGGCGGCGCTGGCACAGCCGTTTTACTGCACCGAGGCCGGCAACTTTTATGGCCGCGCCCATTTTGCCACAGCCCGTACCGATAAGGAAAGCTATCTGCTGTTTTATACGCTGTCCGGCTCCGGTCTGATCGAGCAGAACGACCAGCGCGTGGCGCTGCCCGCCGGCAGCGCCCTGCTGTTGAACTGCCGCACCCCGCAAAGCTACTGCACTGCCCCAGGGCAGGACCACTGGCACCACTACTGGGCGCATCTGGACGGCGCGGGCGTCGCCAATCTGGCCGAGGTACTGCAGCCGCAGGGGCGGCTGTCCCCCGTTACGGTCAGTCGACTGGAGATGCAGCCGCTGTTTGAGTCACTGGCCGCCGAGTGGGAGCACGGCGCTGCCGCACAGATCGAGATCTGCCTGGCCCTGCACCGGATGCTGGCCCTGATGGCCCGCCAGCTGCTGGCCGGGGACGAGAGCCGCTCCAACCGCACCTTGATCGAACAGGCCGCCGAGTACATCCGCCAGCACTATGCCGAGCCGCTGTCGCTGGACAGCCTGCTGGCCCAGACGCCGGTGAGCAAGAGCTGGTTCCTGCGGCTGTTCCGCCAGTACATGGGCACGACGCCCTACAATTTTTTGCTGTCCACGCGGATCACACGCGCCAAGGAGCTGCTGGTGCTGACGGATTTCTCCGTCTGCGAGATCGCGCACCAGGTCGGCTTTGGGGATGAAAGCAACTTCTCGACCCGCTTTACCGCCATGGTGGGCCAAAGCCCCCAGCAGTACCGCAAAAGTGCAATGAAGCCCGCGGAAAACTGAATAATGGGAAAGAAGGCATTTGTATGTTGAAAACCGAACGCATGGACCGTGTCCGTGCTGCCCTGCGCGCGCAGGGACTGACGCAGATGATCGTCTGCGACCCCAAGAGCGTGTGGTATCTGACCGGCGTCGCCGTGGAGCCCTATGAGCGTCTGCTGGCGCTCTACCTGCCCACCGAGGGCGAGCCGGTGCTGTTTTTGAACAGACTGTTCAATGTGCCCGAGCCGCCGTGCAGGACCGTCTGGCACACCGACACGGACAAGCCCGTGGCGCAGATTGCCGAGGTCGTGGACGCGGGCAGGCCGCTGGGCATTGACAAGGAGTGGCCCGCTAAGTTTCTGATTCCGCTGATGGAGACCCACCCCGGTATGCAGGTCGTGCTGTCCAGCGACTGCGTGGACGACTGCCGCGCCTGCAAGGACGCCGAGGAGCAGGCCCTCATGCGCGAGGCGTCCCGCATCAACGACGCGGTAAACGAGGCCGCGAAGCACTATATAAAGGCCGGCATGACCGAACGCGAGGTTGCCGAGTTTATCGACGCGCAGTTCCGTGCCCACGGCTGCGAGGGGCCGAGCTTTACGACGATCGTCTCCTTCGGTGCCAACGCCGCCGACCCGCACCACGAGCCGGACGACACCGTGTTAAAAGAGGGCGACTGTGTGCTGTTTGACATGGGCTGCGTGAAGAGCCGCTATTGCAGCGACATGACCCGCACCTGGTTCTGCGGCCAGCCCACTGAAAAGCAGGCCGCCGTGCACGATCTGGTGCGCCGCGCGAATGAGGCTGCCGAGGCGCTCATCAAGCCCGGCGTGCGCCTGTGTGAGCTGGACGCCGCCGCGCGCGACCTGATTACGGAAGCGGGCTACGGCGCGTATTTCAACCACCGTCTGGGGCATTTCATCGGCCAGACCGACCACGAGAAGGGCGACGTCAGCAGCGCGAACACCACCGTAGCCAGACCCGGCATGATCTTTTCGATTGAGCCGGGCGTCTACCTGCCCGGCGAGTTCGGCGTCCGCGTGGAGGACCTCGTCCTGGTGACCGAGACCGGCTGCGAGGTGCTGAACAGGAACGATAAGCATTGGGATGTGGTGGGCCTGTAAGCATTCTGTAGGGGCCGGACATGTCCGGCCCGCGGCCTCCCGTCGGCGCTCTGTCATGGAAAAGCTGCGGGCGCATATAGAATGCGCCCCTACGGATTACGTTTCCGACAAAGGGAGAAAACTCCACGCGGGGCGCCCCCACAAAAAACGTAGGGGCGGATTCCATATCCGCCCCTACCCGTTTGCGGCAAGGCAAACTTCCGCGGACGCATATAGAATGCGCCCCTACGGAGTCATTCGATAAAACACAACAGAGAGGTGTACGATTGAAAAAACATCTGTTCCGTATCATTGCCGTCCTGTCCGCCGCGGTCCTGCTGGCGGGCTGCGCGGCGTCGCGGCTGCGGCTGGGGGCTGCGGCTGCAGGCGGCGTGTACAATGCGTTTGGTACCGCCATGGCCGCCCAGAACAGCACCATCGAGGTCAAACAGACCGCCGGGTCCGCTGCCAACCTGCGGCTGCTGGCGGGCGGCTATTTACAGCTGGCCGTTGCCCAGTCCGACATGGCGCAGGATGCCTACGACGGCAGCGGCATCTTTTCCCACGAGAGCACCGAGCGCAGCTTCAGCGCCGTGGCCGCCCTGTATGAGGAGGCCGTGCAGGTCGTTGTCCGGGCCGACTCCGGCATTACGACGCTGGAGGAACTGCAGGGCTGCACGCTCAGCGTCGGCGAGGAGGAATCCGGCACCGAGCAGAACGCCGGGCAGGTGTTGGCCGCCTGCGGCCTGAACAACCGCCTGGTGCACACTGTAAACCTGAATTACACCGACGCTGCCGCCCGGCTGGCCGACGGCACGATCGACGCGATGTTCGTCACCGCCGGTCTGCACGCCGACGCGCTGGAGCAGCTGGCCAAGACCTGCGCCATCCGTCTGCTCTCCGTCGATGGGGGTGTCGGTGCGCGGCTGCTGGCGGCCTACCCGGCCTACCGCGCCTGCGTTATCCCCGCCGGGACCTACGCCGGTCAGGGTGAGGACGTCTGGACCGTCAGCGTGCAGGCGCTTCTGCTGGCGTCGAACGCGCTGTCCGACGAGACCGTCCAAAGGCTGACTGCCCGGTATTTTGACAGCGTGGACGCCGTGGCTGCCGCCGTGCCGGTGCCGCTGATGACCGACCCCGCCGTGGCCGCCGCGCAGAGCGTTATCCCCTACCACACCGGGGCCGCTGCGTACTACACCGCGCAGGGCATCACCCCCGCAGGGCCGGAGCCGGGCGCGTCCCCTGAACAGGAGGCCGCCGCATGATCATCTCACTGGATATGTACCAGACGCTGTTTGCGGCGGTCTGCGTGCTGATGCTGGGCCGCTTTTTGAAGGCGCGCATCGGCTTTCTGGAAAAATTCTGCATTCCCGCGCCGGTCATCGGCGGCGTGCTGTTTGCCGTTTTCACCTGTCTCTGCTATGTGACCGGCATTGCCGAGTTTGAATTTGACGACATTTTAAAGGAAGTCTGCATGGTGTTCTTCTTCACCTCGGTAGGCTTTCAGGCCAACCTCAAGGTGCTGAAAAGCGGCGGCAAATCGCTGATCCTCTTCTTGGGGCTGGTCGTTGCGCTCATTTTGTGCCAGAACTTCCTCGCCGTCGGGCTGGCGGATCTGCTGGGCATCTCGCCGATGATCGGTCTGTGCACCGGTTCCATCCCGATGGTCGGCGGCCACGGCACGGCGGGCGCGTTCGGCCCCGTGCTGGAGGACTTCGGCGTTGCGGGCGCGACCACGCTCTGCACGGCGGCGGCCACCTACGGCCTGATTGCGGGCAGCGTCATGGGCGGCCCGACGGGCCGTCTGCTCATTGAGCGCCGCAAGCTGCTGGACACCGTTGTGCCCGAGGACGACAGCCTGCTGGTGGAGGAAGAAATCAAGCATGAGCGCCACACCAGCATGTACCCGGCTGCTGTGTTCCAGCTGATTATCGCCATCGGCATCGGCACGTTCATCTCCAAGGCGCTGGCCATGACCGGGCTGACGTTCCCCATTTATATCGGCGCGATGATCGCCGCGGCGTGTATGCGCAACATCGGCGAATTCACCCACAAATTCACGACCCACATGGGCGAGATCAACGACATCGGCGGCATCAGCCTGTCGCTGTTCCTGGGCATTGCCATGATCACGCTGAAGCTGTGGCAGCTGGCCGCGCTGGCACTGCCGCTCATCATCCTGCTGGCGGGCCAGACGCTGCTGATTTTCCTGTTCACCTACTTTGTGATTTTCAACATCATGGGCCGCGACTATGACGCTGCGGTCATTGCAGCGGGCGTCTGCGGCTTTGGCATGGGCGCGACGCCCAACGCCATGGCCAACATGCAGGCCCTGTGCGAAAAGTATGCCCCGTCGGTCAAGGCGTATCTGCTGATCCCGCTGGTAGGCAGTCTGTTTGCGGACTTCCTCAACAGTCTGGTCATCACCTTCTTTATCAACTTTATCTAATTGGGAGGTCCTTCTGATGTTCCGCAAGCTGCGCGAGGCGCTGAAAAAACAGCGCTACCGTGTCCACAGTGACGACGTTGCCCTGCCCGAGGTCCACACCGGCCAGGTCACCCACAACGACGCCCCCGAGATCCCGGAGAAGCACAAGTCCATCAACTATGAAAACGTCGCCATCCCGGAGGTTCATATTCCAAAGAAGAAGCCCTGAAGCCTTCTCCCCCTGGGGGAGAAGGTGGCCCCGCAGGGCCGGATGAGGGGAGAGCTTGCCGCGGTTGCCCGCAAACGGGTTGCCACAGAGGGTTCGGCCCTCATCAGTCACCTTCGGTGACAGCTTCCCCCGATGGGGAAGCCTTTTTGTACAGCAAAACGCCCCTGACCGTTCGGTCAGGGGCGTTTTGCTCGTAATGTTAGTCGAGGAAGTTCTCGTTGAGGGTGACACCGAAGTCGTGGGCAATGGCGCGCAGGTCATCGTCGGTGATGGTCTGGCGGATCAGGCCGCCGCCCATGGACAGGACCTTGACGTAGATCTCGGCACTCTTTTCAATCGTGTGGGCGAGGCCGAAGGTGATGTCAAAGTCAGGGCCGGAGGCAAACAGGCCGTGCTGTGCCCAGATAGCGGCCTGATAGGTTTTCATCTTCTCGGAGGTTGCCATGGCGATGTCCGCGCCGCCCGGGACCATCCAGGGGCAGACGCCGACGCCCTCGGGGAAAACGACGGGGCACTCGGTAGCGCTCTGCCACAGGGCGCGGGAGAAGTCACGGTCCGTAAGCGGCAGGATGTAGGTCAGCGCAATGACGTTGGTGGCGTGGCAGTGATAAATAACGCGGTTCGCGCCGTTGGTAGCGGCCTTGCGGACGCTGTGGTTCATGAAATGGCTGGGGAACTCGGACGTCGGGCGTGCGCCGTCGGCCAGACCCCAGACGATGCGCCAGCTGTCGCCCTTGTCGTTGATCTCCACAATGCCGATGCTGTGGATCGGGTCAGGCTCGACGTTGCGGAAGAACTTGCCGGAGCCGGTGGTGATGAAGTACTCACCGGCCAGATTATCGGCCTGCACGCCCATGTTGACCCACTCGCGCGGCTCGGCGTCGAAGTAGGGACGGCAGGCGGCGACGTCCTCCCCGGTCATGCGGTAGGTCAGGTTGCCGCCGTTGCGCTCGTGCCAGCCCTGCAGCCAGCCATCGTTGCACATGCGGATAAAGCCCTTGACGCAGGGAATCTCATAAATCGTAGACATAATTTTTGCTCCTTTTTTGCTTTTTGCCGCGTCCGTAGGGGCCGGACATGTCCGGCCCGCCACCTTGCGCAGCTGCCCATTTACGGGTCATAATTTTTATGTTGAGGGCCGGGCATGCCCGGCCCCTACCGTGCATCGATTATAAATCAGCGCGTGATCACATCCACCGGCACGTTGAAGATCTCGGCAACCTTCAAAATCGTGTCGATGTGGTGGCCGGTGGCGGCGGCCATGTGGTGGGTGGGGCCGGCCTCGCTCCAGCGGTTGACGAACTCGCGGGCACCGCAGCTGAAGCGGGTGCGCATGTTCGTGTCACCGAAGGTGAAGATCGGGCCGGGCTCGTTGACGCCCTCGGCCACGACAAACTTGAAGTGGCCGTCCTTGTCCTGCGTGATGGCCAGATAGGTCACATCGCCCACCGGCGGGTAGAACTGGGTCAGGTAGCCGCCGCCGGTCTTGCCGTGGAACACGGGCACGATCTTCATGGTCGGCTTTCTGGCCGTGGAGATGTCGGCGTCGCCGGAGCCGGAGTGGCCGATGATGCAGATGTCCTCATTGAAGTCGATGGAGTACATCTCGCTCAGCTGGCCGCAGCCCGCAATGGTCTTGAGGATGGACATAGCCATCGCGACCTTGATGTCGCCCTCGACGGCGCAGGCCGTGCCCTGCTTGATGAGCATCGAGAACGCGGGGATCAGCATCGAGTCCAGCTTACCGGCCACGCCCTTGGCGAAGCCGTCGTAGTGGCTGGCGACGAAGGCGATCTTCTCGTCCCTGACCCACTGCTCAAATGCGACAACGTAGCGGGCCATATCCCAGACCTTCTCCACCGTGCCGCCGCCCTCAATATCGAAGGTGTCCAGAATGTCCTGCGCCTTGGCGCGGATGGCGTCCTCGTCGGTGATGTTGTCGGCGATGGCCCACATCTTCTCCCAGTCAAACTGCTTGGTGTAGAGCCACATACGGTTGTACAGGTTCGTCTCGTCGATGTACAGATCCATCATGCCGGGGTACGGGCGGCCGATCTGCGCAAGGTTCGTATCACGGAAGCGGCGGCGCACCTGCGCGGCCTTGCACCAGTCGTTGATTTCGGCCTGCACGGCGGGGTCACCGCCCTCGACAACGCCGGTGATGACGGCGTGGCGCTTACCGGCGCGCTCCAGGTCAGCGACCATCTCGCCGACAGCGCCGCAGGCGTACAGCTCACCCAGCCAGGTGGGGGTGTCGGTGTTGGCGTAGTCGGGGGCCTTCTTCTTCTGCACGTTGACGAGGACGACGGGCACGTCGAGGTCGCGCACGGCGGGCAGCATATTGTAAGAGGTAGCGTAGGTCAGCAGCTGCAGAATGACAAGGTCAACGTCGGCGGTGCGGAACTTATCGCCCGCGGCCATGGACTGCTCCTTGGTGGTGACGATGCCGCCGTCGATGACCTCGACGGTGTCGGGCAGCGTCTTTTTGAAGGCGGCGTACTGGCCCTCAAACTCGGGGACCAGCGTGGGGAACTGCGGCAGGTAAGCGCCCAGCGCAATGGCGAACACGCCAACGCGGGCTTTGGTTTCGACTAACATGGTGGGACCTCCTGTATATGGATTTGTTGTATTGGTAGGGGCCGGGCATGCCCGGCCCTGTCGTGTAAGGCAAAAGGTCGTTTATGGGAAGGCTGCGGGCCGCACATGTGCGGCCCCTACACCCCCCTTTGAACCCCGGCATCGTAGGGAGGGGTCTTGACCCCTCCGCGGGGCGTCGAGGACGCCGCCCCCTACCGGGCAGCAATTTTACTCCGGCTGATACTCTTTAATTTCAAAGCTGCGCCGGATGGCGGCGCGGGCCTCTGCCAGGTCGGCAAAATCTCCGCTGTGGATGAACTGCACCATCAGGTTGCCCAGCGCTGTGCCCTCGGTGGGGCCTGCAAACACGGTCAGGCCGGTGGCGTTGGCGGTCTGCTGGTTCAGGTAGCCGTCCTGGCTGCCGCCGCCGACGATGTTCAGGCTTGTGTAGGTCTTGCCGGTCAGGCTTTGCAAGGTCTCCACGGCGCGGCGGTAGTCCTGCGTCAGGGAGTTGTAGACGCACTGCATGACCTCGCCGGTGGCGGCGGGCACGGGCTGGTACGTGTCGGCGCAGGCGGCCCTGACTTCTTCGATCATGGAGGCAGGCGCTAAGAAGCGGTTGTCATCGGGGTCGACGCAGCTGGGGAAGTCGGCGGCCTCCTTCGCGGCGGCGATCAGCTCCGGGAAGCTCGGGCGGATGCCGGTCTTTTCGCCAAGCTCACGGCGGACGGACTGGATCATCCACAGGCCCATGATGTTTTTCAGGTAACGGTAGCGGTATTCATAGCCGCCCTCGTTCGTAAAGTTGGCGGCGCAGCTGTCCGGGCCGGTGATGGCCGCTGCGTTTTCCACGCCCAGCAGGCTCCATGTGCCGCTGGACAGGTAAGCGGCGTACTCATCCCGCGCGGGCACGGCGAGGAACGCCGAGCCGGTGTCGTGGGTCGCGGGCAGAATGACCTCGGCGTCAAAGCCGACAGCCTTCTGAATTTCCGGCGTCAGATGCCCCAGCACCGTCCCGGCGGTCTTGATGGGCTGGAAGATGCCGCGCGGCAGACCCAGCTTTTCGATCAGTGCATCGTCCCAGTCCCTGCTGTCCGCGCCCACCAGCGCCGTGGTGCTGGCGTTCGTGTACTCATTGGCGGGCACGCCGCAGAGCAGGTAGTTCAGGTAATCGGGCACCATCAGGAACGTTTTGGCGGCGGCCAGCTGCTCCGGGTGCTCCTTTTTGAGCGCCATCAGCTGGTAGACCGTGTTGAACGGCTGGTACTGGATGCCGGTGCGGGCGTAGTGGTCGGCAAAGGTCAGGCCGTATTCCTTTTCCAGTGCCTCGCGGATGCCCTCGGTGCGCTCGTCGCGGTAGGCGACGGCGTCGCCGATGCGCTTATTGTCCGCATCCAGCAGCACAAAATCGACGGCCCAGGTGTCGATGCCGATGGTCGCGGGGGCAAAGCCTGCGTCGTGTGCAGCCTTCAGGCCGTTGACGACCTCTTTCGCGAGGGTGTCGATGTCCCAGCAGAGGTGGCCGTTCTCGCGGTGGACGCCGTTTTCGAAGCGGTAGACCTCCTGCAGGGTGATTTTTCCGTTCTGCACGGTGCCTGCGATGTGCCGCCCGCTGGACGCGCCGATGTCGACTGCCAGTGTACAGGTTTGCATAAGCTCTCTCCTTCTTTGCAAAATAACAGTGTTGCAGCATTTGCTTTTTGTCTGCATTATACGACACCCGGGTCCGCCTTTCCATCCGCAAAAGAATTTGATTGTTTGGGAAAATTCCACACGTCCCTTTCCGCGTTCCCGGCGGTTTTGTCCGGGTCCCGTGCCGGAATGATCCGATTGACACGCCCCGTGCCGTCCCGTATAATAGACCCTGCAACCAATAAAGGAGATGTTACATTATGGCCACCGCGCACAAAAGCCGTGTGCTGGATATGACCCAGGGCGACCCGTTCCGCCTGGTGCTGCAATTTTCGATGCCGCTGTTCTGCTCCAACCTTTTGCAGCAGCTGTACAACCTGACCGACACTGCGCTGGCCGGGCACCTGCTGGGCTCCGCCGCGCTGGCGGAGATTGGCGCGACGGCGGCGCTGTACGGGCTTATCATGAACTTTGCCTTCGGCATGAACAACGGCCTGGCGCTGACGGTCAGCCGCTATTTTGGCGCGGGCGATGAAAGCGGGATACGCCGCGCCGTGGGCTGGATGGTCACGCTGTCGGCGGCGGTGTCGCTGGTGCTGACGGGGTGCTCCCTGCTGGGCCGCGACGCGCTGCTGACCGTTTTGCAGGTCCCGGCACAGGCATGGGGCGGCGCGTCCGCCTACCTGACCGTCATTCTGCTGGGCATCCCACTGACGATGCTTTATAATATGGAAGCTGCGCTGCTGCGCGCCGTCGGCAACAGCGTGACGCCGCTGCTGTTCCTGCTGTTCAGCAGCGTGCTGAACGTCGGGCTGGACGCCGCGTTCATGGGGCCGCTGGGGCTGGGCGTGCGCGGCGCGGCCATTGCCACGGTGCTGGCGCAGGGCATCAGCGCCGTGCTGGGCGTTGTGTACATCCTGCGCGGCTACCCGGAGCTGCGCTTTACGCCCCGGCAGCTCGGGGCTGCCACGCGCCGCGCCGTGACCAGTATGTTCTGGGCGGGCCTGAGCATGGGGCTGATGAGCGCCATCTACAATCTGGGCAGCGTGGCGCTGCAAAGCAGCATCAACGCGCTGGGCAGCGTCTACATCACGGCACAGACCGCCGCGCGCCGCCTGGCGGAGCTGTACTTTATCCCGGGCGGTGCGCTGGGCATCGGCGTGGCGACGTTCAGCAGCCAGAATCTGGGTGCGGGCCGCCGCAGCCGCATTTGGCAGAGCGTCAAGGCCGCGCTTGCGATCTATTTTGTGTGGTGGGTGTTTGTGATGGCGTTCACCTTCCTGCTGGGCGGGGCCGCCATCCGCGGCATCACGGGCAGCACGGACGAGGTCATTATCTCCAACGCGCTGCTGTACCTGAAAATCAGCGCACCGATCATCCCGCCGATGGCCGTGCTGGTCATTCTGCGCAATATGCTGCAGGGCATCCGGCACACGGTAGAGCCGCTGCTGGCCAGCGGGCTGGAGCTTGTGGGCAAGGTGATCTTTGCCGTATGGCTCGTGCCGGTCCGGGGCTACCGCGCGGTCTGCTTTTGTGAGCCGACGACCTGGGTCGTATGCTTTGTGTTTATCCTGCTGGCGGTCTGGCGCTGCCGGGGCGATTTGCGCGACGCAGACGCAGAAAAAATTTGAATTTTTTTGCAAAAAGGGCTTGCAATTTGGAAGTCGTTCTGCTATAATAATATGCGTCGCCAAGAGGCGGCGCAATAAGCGCGGTTAGCTCAGCTGGTAGAGCATCTGCTTGACGTGCAGGAGGTCACAGGTTCAAGTCCTGTACCGCGCACCAAGAGTCTGTGACATCTAAGATGTCACAGACTCTTTTTTTGTTGTATCGCCCAGAACCGGCAAGGCCGATGTCGCAAGCGGGCACGGGCGGATATGGAATCCGCCCCTACGTTTTTTGCAGGGGCGGAGAGGGACGCGTTTTTCCCTGTTGCGTGTGTAGGGGCGACCATTGGTCGCCCGCCAACTTACCGCCGCAACGCATTTTCCGGGACAGTTGTCTCGTAAGGCAAGCGGGCACGGGCGAGCAATGCTCGCCCCTACAAGAGTTTTCGCCAGTCTGGGCCCGAAATATTCCTGCCCGCCGCACGGTTCTCTCCCCCACCGCCTGCGGGCGGAGCCCCCTCGCAGAGGGGGCCAAGAGGGGGCGCGTTTTTGCCTGTTGTGCGTGCAAGCGGATTTATTTGCGCTTTCGCCTTGTCAAAAACCATCTTATGTGGTATACTATTTCTCTACAAGTCCACAGGCAAACCCGGTGCAAACCGGCGACGCAAAGCTATAGGGGCCCATCGGGTCAGCCAGTTGCCAACAAGAAATTGTTGTTTTACTGCCGCCGGTAGCTTCGCATCCTTTTGGGGCAGGAGTTGACGAGGGTGAAAACACAGCGATACACCGGCGGCACAAAGCAGGGCATCTATAACGCTCTGCTGTTTTCTGCTGCCCGCGGATATTGTTTAATACGGTCAGACAGCGCTTTCAGGCATGGGTCCGCCATGTCCTGAAGGCGTTTTTTCCTGCGTCACAGCTTATATAGCAGACCGTCAAAAAATAAGGAGAAAAACCGGATGAAAAAGAAACCACTGCACAGAATTTCCTCCCTGCTTGCAGCCACGGTGCTGGGGCTGTTCCTGCTGACCGGCTGCGCCGGAAAAAGCACCGAGGCGGTGCAGGCACAGGAGGACGCCGACACCATTCAGGTCTATTTGTGGTCCAACTATCTCTACGAAAAGTACGCCCCCTACGTGCAGGCGCGGCTGCCGGACGTAAACATTGAGTTTATCGTGGGCAACAACGATCTGGACTTTTACAAATTCTTGCAGGAAAACGGCGGTCTGCCGGACATTATAACCTGCTGCCGCTTCTCCCTGCACGATGCGGCCTCCCTGAGGGACAGCCTGATGGACCTTGCCACCACCAACGAGGCAGGCGCTGTCTACAATACCTACCTCAACAGCTTTAAAAATGAGGACGGCAGTGTAAACTGGCTGCCCGTATGCGCAGACGCCCACGGCTTTGTGGTCAACCGCGGCCTTTTTGAGGAATACGGTATCCCGCTGCCCAACGATTACGCCAGCTTTGCCGCTGCCTGCAAAGCCTTTGACGAAGCGGGCATCCGCGGCTTTACCGCCGATTATCTGTACGACTACACCTGCGCGGAAACGCTGCAGGGGCTTTCCGCCACCGAGCTTAAGAGCACGGAAGGGCGCAAATGGCGCACCGCCTACAGCTACCCCGCCAGCACCGCCCGTGTCGGGCTGGACAATACCGTCTGGCCGGGCGCCTTTGCGCGTATGGAGCAGTTCATTCAGGACACCGGTCTTACGGCGGCGGACTTAGAGCTGAATTACGACGCCGTGACCGGGATGTTCGGCAAGGGGGAGCTTGCCATGTACTTTGGCAGCTCCGCCGGCGTACAGATGTTCCGGGAGCAGGGCATCGACGCGACCTTTTTGCCGTTCTTCAACCAGAACGGCGAAAAATGGCTGATGACTACCCCCTACTTCCAGGTGGCGCTGAACCGCGACCTGGAGCAGGACGCCGCCCGGCGCGAAAAGGCAATGCATGTCCTGCACGTCATGCTGTCGGAGGGGGCGCAGGAGCAGATCCTCGCGGACGGACAGGATCTTTTGAGCTACAGCCAGAATGTCAGCTACCACCTGACCGACACCATGAAGGACGTGCGCTCGGTGGTGGAAGAAAACCACATGTTCATCCGCATCGCCTCCAACGATTTCTTTGCCATCTCCCAGGATGTGGTTTCCAAGATGATCGCGGGCGAATATGACGCCGGGCAGGCCTACCGTGCGTTCAACGCCCGCCTTCTGACAGAGGAAACGCCCGACACAAGCGACGTTGTGCTGACCAGTGAAACCGCCTATTCCAACGTGTTCCACAAAAACGGCGGCAATGCGTCCTTCTCGGTCATGGCAAACACGCTGCGCGGGCTGTACGGCACCGACGTGCTGGTGGCACCCGCCAGCAGCTTTACCGGCAGCGTGCTGCAGGCAGACTATACCCAGACAACAGCGCGCGCCATGATCATGCCCAACGGGCTTATGTCGTACCGGCGCACCATGACGGGTGCCGAGCTGAAGGACACCGTGCGCGCCTTTGTGGAAGGCTGCGAGGGCGGCTTTACCCCGTTCAACCGCGGTTCCCTGCCGGTGGTCAGCGGCATTGCCGTGCAGGTGCAGGAGAACAACGGCAGCTATACGCTGACCGGCATCACCCGCGGCGGCCAGCCGCTGCAGGATGACGACACCGTCACCGTGACCTGCCTGGCAACCGAAAAGCAGATGGCGCCGCTGCTGCAGGACGAAAGCCGCGCGTTTGAGCGCGGGGAGGCTACGGTCAAAGACGCCTGGAGCGAGGCACTTTCCGGCGGCAGCGTGACGCTGGCCGCGCCGGAAAGCTATATTACATTCGGGGGGGGTAATGCTCTTTGGAAGAAACTAAGCATAAAATAAAAATAAAGCGGCATTCGCGGCGAAATTGGCATGCTGCGGCGGCCTGCCTGCTGTCGATTGCGCTGCTTGTCTGCCTTAGCTTGCAGTACCTTTCGTTTGTGTCAAAAACCATCTATGCGGAAAGCACCGAGCATTTGGAGGAACTCCTGCACAAATCCAACAATATGCTGAGCATGATCGTCAAGAAGAACATCTCCTACCTGCATGTGTGGAACGGCTTTCTGAGCAGTGACCTCGATGATGCCAGCACGCAGGCGTATCTGGAGTCAGCGCAGCAGCAGCTTGGCTTTGCCGAATTCTACTTTCTTTCTTACGGCGGCAACTACATGACCCCCAGCGGGAAAACGGGCTACCTGGGCCTGCAGAGCAATCTGGACGAGCTGCTTTCCGACCAGAAGGACGTTGTGCTGAACGCGGCCCTGCCCGGGCAGGACCCGATGCTGGTGTTCATCTGCCCCGAAACCAAGGGCATCTACCGCGGCTTTGCCTACGATGCCATTGCCATCAGCCACTACAACAATGTTGTGATGAAGACCGTGGACGATTCAGCTTTCGGCGGAGCGGCCAGCTCCTTTGTCATCTACCCGGACGGGCAGGTCGTGATCGAAAATATCTCAGAAGACTCGGAATCCATTTATAACTTTATAGCGATACTGCAAGAGTATTCCGACCTTACCGAGGCGCAGATACAGGAGCTTACGGACGACTTTGCGCAGGGCATCACCGGAAACCGCGAGGTGACGCTGGACGGCACAAGCTTCTATATGGTCTACGAAAGCACCGGCATCCAGAACTGGATCCTGGTGGGGCTTGTCCCGCGGGATACCGTCAATGCCGCCATGAACCAGCTTTGGCAGCGCACGATGCAGATCGTAGCCCTCGTTGTCCTGTCGATTGCGGCAATGGTCCTTCTGATGGTCATGCACCGGGGCCGCACCAAGCTGCGCCGCCAGAATACCGCGATTTTGTACCGGGATGTGCTGTTCGAGAAGCTGTCCCAGAATGTGGACGACGTTTTCCTGCTGCTGGATGCCCAAAAGCACCGGGCGGATTATGTCAGCCCGAACATAGAACGGCTGCTGGGCCTGACGATGAAGAGCGTGCGCAAGAATATCGGCACGCTGGCCCTGCTGTACCCGGCGGATTTCCCCGGCCGCACCAAAAATTATCTGGAAGGGCTTGCCTGCGGCGACCAGCGCGAATGGGACACGGAGTTTGTCCATCAGAAAACCGGGGAGCACCGCTGGTTCCATGTGGTTGCCATGGGCAGCGAGGTCGAGGGCCAAACCAAGCACATTCTGGTTCTGTCTGACCGCACCGCCGACAGGCAGGCGAACCAGGCGCTCTCGGATGCCGTGGCCGCCGCCGAAAACGCCAACCGCGCCAAGAGCACCTTCCTTTCCAATATGTCCCACGACATCCGCACCCCGATGAATGCCATCATCGGCTTTACCACGCTGGCGGTCAGCCAACTGGACGACAGGGACCGCGTGAAGGATTACCTTACCAAGATACTTGCCTCCGGCAACCACCTGCTTTCGCTCATCAATGATATTCTGGATATGAGCCGCATCGAAAGCGGAAAGATCCAGTTGGACGAGACCGAGGTCAACCTGTCCGACGTGCTGCACGACATAAAGACCATCGTCAGCGGGCAGTTTTACGCAAAGCAGCTGGAATTGTATATGGACGCGATAGATATTACCGATGAGGACGTCTATTGCGACAAGACCCGGCTGAATCAGGTTTTGATGAACCTTTTGTCCAACGCCATCAAGTTCACCCCCGCGGGCGGCACGGTGTCGCTGCGGGTGCGCCAGCTTGCCGGCCAGGTCAGCGGCTGCGGGCAGTATGAGTTCCGCGTCAAGGACAACGGCATCGGCATGAGCCCGGAGTTTGCCCAAAAAATCTTTGAACCCTTTGAGCGCGAGCGCACCTCCACGGTAAGCAAGATACAGGGCACCGGGCTGGGTATGGCCATCAGCAAAAACATCGTAGATATGATGGGCGGCACCATCGAGGTGCAGACCGCACCGGGCAAGGGCTCTGAATTTATCGTCCGTGTGCCGCTGCGCATACAAGCAGAGCACCGCAAGGCGGAAAAGATCCCCGCGCTGGAGGGCCTGAAGGCGCTGGTGGTGGACGACGATTTCAACACCTGCGACAGCGTGACCAAGATGCTGGTCACGGTGGGTATGCGCGCCGATTGGACGCTTTCCGGCAAGGAGGCCGTGCTGCGCGCACGGCAGTCCATTGAGATGGGCGATACCTACAAGGCTTATATCATCGACTGGCGCCTGCCGGATATGAACGGCATCGAAGTCACCCGCCAGATTCGCAGTTTGAACGATGATACGCCTATTATTATCCTGACCGCCTATGACTGGTCCGACATTGAGGCCGAGGCAAAGGCCGCCGGTGTCACGGCGTTCTGCCCCAAGCCGATGTTCCTGTCGGACCTGCGCGACTCCCTGATGACCGCCATCGGGCAGAAGCCGGAGGAGCAGCCGGGCGTATTGCCCAAGGAACCCACCGACTTTGCGGGCAAGCACATCCTGCTTGCCGAGGATAACGAGCTGAACCGCGAGATCGCCGTGGAGATTCTGAACGCCTACGGCTTTGAGGTCGATACCGCCGAGAACGGCGCCATCGCCGTGGAAAAGGTCCGCACCGCCGCGCCGGGGCAGTACGATCTGGTGCTGATGGACGTGCAGATGCCGATCATGGACGGCTACACCGCCACCCGCCGCATCCGCGAGCTGGAAAACCCCGCCCTGGCGGGCATCCCCATTCTTGCCATGACGGCGAACGCCTTTGACGAGGACCGCCGCAACGCCCTGGAATGCGGCATGAACGGTTTCCTGTCCAAGCCCATCGTGATCGCCGACCTTGTGCAGGAGATGCGTAAGGTCCTGTAACACGCGGGGTTTCAGAGCCGGGAATCATACGCAAAGCCAAAACAAAAAACGCAGCCACGCTATTTTACCGCAAAATAGCGTGGCTGCGTTTTTTTTGTAGGTGTCCCTGTTGGTCGGAAACGGAATCTCTAGGGGCGCATTCTATATGCGCCCGCGGAAGTTTATCTCACCGCAAGCGGGCACGGGCGGATATGGAATCCGCCCCTACGTTTTTTACGGGGACGGAGAGGGGCACGTTTTTCCCTGTTGCGTGTGTAGGGGCGACCATTGGTCGCCCGTCAACTTACCGCCGCACGTTTCTCTCCCCCACCGCCTGCGGGCGGAGCCCCCGCGCGGAGTTTTCTCCCTTTGTCGGAAACGTAATCCGTAGGGGCGCATTCTATATGCGCCCGCGGAAGTTTGCCTTGCCGCAAGCGGGCACGGGCGGATATGGAATCCGCCCCTACGTTTTTTGTGGGGGCGGAGAGGGGCACGTTTTTCCCTGTTGCGTGCGTAGGGGCGACCATTGGTCGCCCGTCAACTTACCGCCGCAACGCATTTTCCGGGACAGTTCTCTTATAAGGCAAGCGGGCACGGGCGAGCAATGCTCGCCCCTACAAATGTTTTTTGACAGTCTGAGCCCGAAATATTCCTGCCCGCCGCACGGTTCTCTCCCCCACCGCCTGCGGGCGGAGCCCCCCTCGCAGAGGGGGCCAAGAGAGGGCGGTGCCCCGCGTGGAGCTTTCTCCCTTTGTCGGAAACGTAATCCGTAGGGGCGCATTCTATATGCGCCCGCGGAAGTTTATCTTGCCGCAAGCGGGCACGGGCGGATATGGAATCCGCCCCTACGTTTTTGAAGCGGCAGAGCACCAGCCGTCACGCGGCGTGACGGCTGGTGGGGGTTATGACTTTAGGTGGTCGGTGAACCAACGCTGACTTCAAAGGTTACCGTGCCGGTGTAGCTGCCCGCGTAGGGGGCAGCGTCCGGCTTGACAAAGGTCAGGGGAATTTTTGGGGATTCACCGCTTTTGGCGGTCAAGACCGGATCACCGCTTTCCAACGCAGTACTGCCGTTTTTGATGGTATAGTGCGCCGTCACATCGGTTGTGCCGACCAGCGTGGCGGTAAAGGGACCGTTGACGGTCACCTTCAGCGTTTTGTCGGTGGGCAGGGTGACGTTTTCGGCAGAAATGGTTGCCGTGGCGTTTGCGGCATTGCCTAGTTCCACCGTGGCGGGTATGGTCACGGTGTAGGCAATGCATAGCTCTTTACAGACGGTGCAGTAGCCATCCGTGCCAATGTTGTGGAGTTTGTTTTTGCTTTCGCCATTGCTGTAGTCTGTGGGGCAGGGAGTGGACCGGTATACCTTCTCGCCGCGCAACACGGGGTAGTTTTGCTTGTTTGGCCCGGTCAGGGTTTGACCCCATACGATGGTGGTGTCGGTGCGGGTGCCTTGCAGCAGGTAAGCGACCTCGCCGCTGGCAAACTGTGCTTGCGTTTTGGCGATGATGTCTTTGTCGGTACTGTCGGAACCGTTGGCAAGGCAGTAACAGTTGGAGTGGTAGCACGAACCGTCAGCGTAAATTTGGGCGGGCAGCGTGTAATAGCCGCCATGCACGGAGCCGGTGACATCCGCCCCGTTGACAAGCACGCGGGTAAGCACCCTGCCGGAATCCGGGCGGACAAGCAGCGCGGCTGGCTGAGGCGCTCGACCGTGAAGGACGTGCCGGGCTGGCCGTTGCAGAACACGGTGGCACCGTCCGCCCGAGTTACGGTTATGGTGTGCGTGCTGGGCACTGTGGTGGCGATTTTCACCGTGTTGTCGTTGTTATCTGCAAAGACGGGCAGGCAAAAGCCGCAAAGCAGTGCAAGCGCACATAGCAGACCTGTTAGCTTTTTCACAGACGTCACCCCTTTTTACGGTCACAACATTGGCCCCGTTCATGGCGCTGCCGTCCTGAAGCGAGGCCGTTGTGATGCGCAGCTCCGCATTGTACCGCCCGGCAGGCAGTGCGCGGTTGAGTGTGATGTTGGTAATCATCTGCCCCGGCTCGACCTGCATGGAGATGTAAAGCACCTCATCGGTGTCGGTCAGCACTAGTTCAAAGGTGAAGTAGCAGGGGTTGCCCTCGGGGTTCAGCAGCGCGATCTCCGCGTTCGCTCCTCCGGTGATAAAGCTCTTTCATTTAATAATAGCATTTTCGACGCTGTAACGAAAGCGTTTGGGACGAATAGACATTGTTTCATTTTGTAATTTGCTGCTTGCATAAAAAATGGCCGCCTGTCGTTAAGCACAAACAGGCGGTTTTGCAGATATTTTAGTGGTTTCGTCCAAAAGAAATGCCGAGGTACATTATCATTGCTTTTTCGCTGTCCGTCAGCGTGTGCGCCGTAGAAAAATCCTGCACATTGAACAGAATGCACCCGCAATGTCCGGCAAATGTGGGGAAACAGGTGACTTTTAAGTAGGTGTCCACCTCCGGGCTGTAATCAAAAATTTCCAGCATTTCGCCGTACAGAACGGCTCGCTCATAGCTTCGCAGCCACTTGGCGTCCATATTGGCGAACAGGCTGCCGAACGAATGGTCGATCAGAGATTCCAGCGGCAATTTTTCCAGCTTTGCCAGCGCAGGGTTGGCATAGCGGAAAATCCAGTCCACGGCGCGGCGTTCCTCGTCAAAGACCATTTCAATGTCGGTAAAGGCGAAGGGCATGGCGTCGAAGCTCTTGTAATGCTCGTGATATTCCTCGGCGTTGGCGGGTGCGGTGTCGTCCTGCATGGTCAGGATCAGCCGCTTTTGCTGTGTTTGCAACTGCTCCAATATCCGCTTTTTCTGCCGCACCACATATTCCAGCTGCTCTCCGCTGTTTAAAACGACGGCGTTTTCCACGCTGTGTATGGCGCGCACCGCAACCAGACAGCTTCGGTGTACCTTAATAAAGTCATCACCCAAGTGCTGCTCCAGCTCCTCCATGGTGATGCGCGAGGTAAAGACCGCGCCGTTCGTCAGATGTACCTCAGCGTAGTTGCGCTTCATTTGGATATAGCGTATCGTGTCGGCGTTGATGACCAGCGGGGCATCGCCGCCCTTGCGCCGCGGCGCAAAGGCAATGGTTTTTGCAGACATAAGCAAGCCTTCTTTCTGCGGGTTTTATGATGTATGTAATACTTGTTCTGCTGTATAAAACTATTGATGTCGGATTGATAACCCAATTTTACCAAGGGCAATACCGCATAATTCTAAGTGCCGATACGGCGAGCGAGGTGCGGCAACTGCTAAGCCAAAAGCGCAGATAATACTGGATGTCTTATCGAGCATTTTGGCAACGCAGATGCCGTGCCGCAGTCGCCGAAGCGGTGCTTAAGCCGTAAGGCGGGAATTGTGCGGTGTTACCCAAGCATAATTGGTTAAATCAAGCGCGATTTTGAATTTATCCGCACGGAAAAAGAAAAGCAGTTAGTGCTGCCAGATATTGTTTTCCAAATCACGCAGACGCGCTTTGTAGTCGTTAATAAGCGCCTGCGTGTTTTCGGTATCCGGAAAGCTGACAATATAGCCGTCCTCGGATTCGTGAAAGCCAACAAGGCCCGCAAGCCCTGCCATCTCCGCAACCTTGACCAAGGTGTGGTAATCATACTCGCTGTTGTTTATGTGTAAAATCATGGGGTTCTCCTAACTACTGCTGTTTGTTGCGGATTGGTTCTACAAACCGGAAGTTGTCTATTATCTGATACAAGCTTTGGCAGTATAGGATTCAACGTCAATCTTAACCACATTTACTGCACTTGCCATCTTATCGTCGATCTCATGTTCTTCGCCAGTCTGTACTTTCATAAGAACAGCAAGCGCTTTACATTTTTCTTTTATGTCTTCCATGATCATTGCTTTACCTCGACACATAACGCTCTCATACTCTGCTCCATATTTGCAAGGTATATCCGCTGTAATAAGAGATTCACCTCTATCAATTTCTACAAATACATTCCTGTTTTCTTTGAGGCTCTCCAGCTTGTGTCCTTCTTTCGCACAATGCACATAAAATGTCAGCTTTCCCTTTTCCATTTGGTAGCCATAATGCAATGGTACAATATAAGGGAATTCACCGTCAAACATTCCTAAATGCATATATCTTGCTGACGCAATAATTGCCTCGATTTTATCAATGTCGGTAATCTCTCTATCTTTCCTTCGCATAGTTTTTTACTCCCTTAAAATTCGGATTTTGCAGGAAAAGCTCCGGCGTGTGCCAACCACACACGCCGCCCGGCCCGCTGAAACGCCAACACCTCACGCGCGAAACAGTGCGGGGTTGTCCACGCGGTACGCCCACATGACGCAAACTGCCGTTACCGCAGGCGAAGCGGTAACGGCAGGGCAGGTTATAGGGTATGTAGGCAATACCGGCGACAGCACAGGCAACCACCTGCATTTTGAGGTAATGCAGAATGGTGTGCGTGTGAATCCTATGGACATGGTTTCCGTGCGCTGATATAGGCCGATACCCATTTTGTTTACTTGCGATTAGCTTTCCTGCGCAGTACGAAAATTGCCGCCAGCGCGAAGCCGCTGACAATCAGCAGTGCAAACCACAATGCAGGGTTGGCGGTGTCGCCGGTGCGCGGTATCGGGGAAACAGGCTGCACCGTCGGCTGGGGCTGCGCCGTCTGCTGCGGCTGTGCTGTAGGCTGCGGGGTCACAGTAGGCTGCGGGGTTGCCGTTTCAGCCGGCTTTGCCTTGACGGTGAACTTAGCTGTTGCCGTACCGCTTTGAGAAACGATCGCAAGCGTATGCTCACCCACGGAAAGCGTGGCAACAAAATCACGGTTCAGCGTGATGATGGTGCTGCCCTCCTTCTTCGTGTAGTTCTTTTCGTCCAGCGTAGTGCCATCAAGCTCTACACGAAGGAAATCGGCAAAGGATGCGTCAGAAGTGAAAGACAGCTCCTTTTTCTCGCCCTGCGTGACTGCTGCACCATCACCGGCTGTGATTTTCGGGGGCAGCTTTGCCGTCACGGTGTCTGCCTTGGCAATCTCCTTAGTTCCGTCCTTGTCGGAGAAATACTTGCCGCAGCCTTCGCAGTACCAATACTCAATGTTGCCTTCCTCTGCAGCGGTGGCGGCCTTTGCGTCAATATGTTTCAGGTCGGCGTGGTTGTTCGGGTCAAGGCTGCCATAGCTTGCCTTGCAAATCTCACAGACGGCCTTAGCTATGCAGGTTGCCGTACCGCCGGAGTGGTCGCTGATTTTCTTGTTGCAGTAGTCGCAGATGTGATTGTTATCTGCATCCTTGTGTTCGGAAGTGGTCTTGCCGCAAATATCGCAGATATGGTTTTTATCTGTATCTTCATGCAGACACACATATCCGCACTCGCTGCACACGCCGTCTGCCCATTCGTGATTTTCATTCGGTACGCTTACGGTATTGCAGCAGTTCCATTTTTTCTCGTGGGTAGTGGTTGTCTGTGTCCACTGTTCCGTGCCGGTATGATTGACGGGGTTGGTTTCGCCGTAAGACTGGCCGCAATGGGTGCAAACGGCTTTTTCGGTGCAGGTGGCAGTGCCGCCGGAGTGCTCCGCGTAGCCTTTCTTTCCCGCGTTATCCGTCACATCGCAGCTTTCATTGGCACATTCATGCCAGTGATGCGTTGCATCGGACGTCCAATCGGACTTCCAGCTGTGGCCCGTGGCTGGAATCGGCTCTATTTTTGTTGCGCCGCACTTGGTGCAGCTATATGTCTTTTCGCCCGCTTTTGTGCAGGTATGCGCTGTTGTTATCGTACCGTTGTCCCAAGTATGAGGGCTTACGTCATCCTTTTTATCGCAACGGGAACACTGCTTCCAGTGCTCGTTATCATCATGTGTCCAACTGGTAGTAAAATCATGTCCCAGAGCATCGCCATATTCCGCACCGCAAACTGTGCATGTTGCTCTTTGGGTGCAGGTGGCCGTGCCACCGGAGCAGTTTTGTGTTTCCACGACATTGCAAGTGCAGCGGCGGCTGTGTTTGTCGTTGCCGTTCGATGTCCAGTCCCCATTGTGGGTATGTTCATCGCCCTGTCCCTTGAACACGGGCAGGGTTATTTTTGCCGCAGCCACATACTGGCAGCTGTCCCATGGAGAATCGTCGCGGTCAGCCTTGAGCAGCTTCAGCACGTCGCCGTTGGCAAATTCCGCGGCGGTTTTGGCGGTTCCATTGAGATCTGTGTCCGTGTCGCTCAGATAGTAGCAGTTGGTGGGTCTGTTATTATTAAAGGCGGAGACTGCGATTTTACTAACATATCCGCTACCAGTGATTTCGCCGACATTATAGCAGTTGGAAATCTTTCCGCCCATATAAAATCCGCAGATACCGCCGGTGTCGCTACTGCCGGTGTTGCCATTGCCGGTGATGTTGCCGATGTTATAGCAATCGCGGATTATTAGCGTACTACTATTATAGTCGACCAATCCGACAATTCCACCGACTCTGGCATCTATGCCTGTGCAGGAGACCGTGCAGAGGCTGGCGCAGTTTTCGATGGTTTCGTCCATAGCGTAGCCCGCAATGCCGCCACACCACCCCTGGTTAGCAGTACATGACACCGAGCCTGCCACCGTCAGTTTCCGGATGGAACCGTCTTTTACGCAGCCGAACAGACCGGCGCGACCGGGCTGGACATTGACGGTTACACTCAGATTCTTGACGGTGTGTCCCTGCCCGTCAAAGGTACCGGTATAGGCACTGTCTCTGTCCGGACCGATGGGCGTCCACGGTTCGTTATTCAAATCAATGTCCGCAGTCAGCACAGCATACGCGCCACGGTTCTGCGTCTGGCCGCCCGTACCGTTGACAATATCCCGGAACCGCTTTAACTGGGCGGCGGTGCTGATTTGATAGGGGTCGTTCTCCGTGCCGCTGCCGGTCATCGGGGTGTTAAATGTGCCGCCGGTGATGGTTCCGCTGCCGGAGACTGTACCGATAAAAACGCCGCCGGTGATGGTTCCGTTGTTGATGACCTCGCCGTTGAATGTGCCGCTTTCGA
>OGCN01000985.1_pt1 | contig 41750 bp, 29 predicted proteins | sample 1570181 | NCBI WGS metagenome assembly OGCN01 (sample SAMEA4370584, study PRJEB24528) | human gut metagenome | reverse complement strand
GCCAGTGCCAGTGCCAGTCATTTTACCCAAGTCAACCTGTGGAATCGACGCACGCTGTTCAGAGCGGCTGGCTGCCGCAGCAGCAGCGGACTGGGCTGCAGCAGCTTCATCAGCGGCTTTCTGAGCCGCCGCCGCTGCAGCAGCTTCCTTCTCGCCCTGAGACTCGGTCTGTGGCACATCAAGAGTCTCGATGCCACCCCATTTAGAGTTCTCATCAACCGAGGTGGAGGTGGATTCGGCGAACAAATTCTTCTTCACCGAACTCGCCTTCGGGAAAGAACGTGAGGACACCACAGCACTCGTCTGCGCGGAATCGGCAGAGGCAAACGGGGCTACGCACGCAAACATGGCACCCGTGGCGATAATCGCCACTGATGTGGAAATAATAGTCTTAACGCTCATCATCAACGCCATACACTAGCACACATGGGTCGATTTCATAACAGGAATAGCATTTCGAAGATGATGTCGCGGGTGCATCATTCGGCAGGAGAACGCAACAGGCCTCGGATACCGATCGGCATCCGAGGCCTGCAATAAATCAATCAATAAGACTGCATCACGGGATACGCACCACGATGGTGAGCTTTTCGGTCATGGCACTAGCGAGAGCCACGCTATAGCCATTCCATCCACCATGGACCGCCTGACCGTTGCCGACATACAACGCCACATGATCGTAGTGTGCACCACCGTTCCATCCACCGGTGTTGGCATAAATCAGAATATCGCCCGGCTGCAGGGATCCGTCTGTGACTACGTGGCCACCAGGAACATTGACGTACTCTTCAGGCCAACCGTGGAAGTTAATGCCACGGGCCGCCAACGCTTGACTGACCAATGCGGTGCAGTCCATGCTCTGTCCGATCAAAGAATACGCACGGTCGATAGAGGCACCGGCACCAGCGGAAACCGAACCACTGGCATCGGAATAAGTAACAGAAGAGCGAGACTCATTACGGCTCGCGGCGTTGGCCTGCTCCTGGGTCGCCTGAGCCTCGACCTCCGCCTGCTTCTCGGCCTCCTCTTCGGCAGCCTTCTTGGCCGCTGCGGCATCCTTTTCCGCCTGAGATTCCGTCTGCGGCACATCGAGGTTCTCAATGCCGCCCCAATCAGCATTGTCCTCAACGCTCGTGGCAGTGGCTTCAGTCGTCAGATCTTTGCGCACCTGGGTGTACGAGGGGAAGGACTTGGTGGAAGTCACAGTAACACCCTCAGCTGCAGTTGCTGTAGGAACAAACATAAACAAGCAGGCACAGGAGACAATCGCGGCAACAATGGAAGAAGCTACAGTTTTGGTCTTCATAGAACCATCACCCTACACGGTGCGCATTAACTCGTACAGGATGGAAGAAATAAAACACCCCGGAGCTATTGGGATATATCGGCGTGTCGGCACAGGTCAGTTCGGACTAATACGCGGCCGCAACACTTGAAATGTCATTTCGCGCGAACGATTGCCGATAGGGCGACGTCACATCCGAACAGTAATCACCGAATGTAAGCCAATGAAATGAATCAGTAGTGAACGTACTGGAACTTACCGGCTTCGGCGGCGCTGAACGTACGGGTCGAAATCACACCCAATCCCTTGGCATTGGATTCGGAGATCTCAATGGAGCCGTCGGCATTGATCTTTTCCAGAACGGCAACATGGCCGTACGCGCCATCGGCATCGGCCTGGCCAGGAGCGAACACCACAGCATCACCGACATGGCGAGGAGTGTTGTCCACCCAATAGCCCAGAGCGGAAGCTGACGCCGCCCACGCGCCACCATTGCCGAAGTTGCCGCTGGAAGGCAGGCCCAGTTCGGCACGACGCTGGTACGCGTACCACGTGCACTGACCCCACGGATAGTTGTTGGAGTTGGTGCCAACGGCATGGTTCGGGTTGAAGCCAGCCGGCACAGCATCGCCATCGGCATCCACGAGAGCCGACACCACAGGATTGTTCGCATTATTGCGATTCATCAGCTTGGCGTCCAAGGTGCTGTCTGAATTGCTCAGCCCCCAGCCGCCTTCATTGGTGGACTGTGCGGTAACGGAGGATGAACTCAAATCAGTACGCGCTTCGGAACGAGAAGCCGCAGTCACATCGCTGATGCGCTTAATCTGCGTGGTCGTCGTGGCCGGATCAGCCACGAACGAGTTCGTGGCGTCTTCATTGTTGGAAAACGCGAGAGCACCTGCGGCCGTGCCGACCAGAGCGGCCAGTGAGGCCGAGGCAAGAATATGGCTACGGCGTTCAGCGGCACGAGCGGCCTCACGAATGGAACGGCGGGTCTGGGGAGCGATTTCGTTGATCTTCTCGGCAATGGCCGGATCAAGCCCCAAAACAACGGCGTCGCTACCAGCGGATTGCACCGCACGCACAGCACGAACGGAATGAGAACCCTTGCCGGAGGCAAACAATGCCTTCGCTAAGCTGAACTTCTGGCGCGAGACCGTGGTCGCTTTATGCGAAGCATGCTTCATACTACGTTAACTCCTTGGATGGGTTCGGCGGGGTCATTTCGATGACCTCGTATGACCGTCACAATTGAGTACTGTACAACGAACAGAGGTCAATCCTCAATGTGATCCCCCACCATCCGGGTGTGTCAAACGATTTACGTAACCGTGCGGCCGGGTGAAAAAACTGCCTTGTTTCCGCCCGTTCACGAACCTCACTATCCGGTTATCGGAAGAATCACTAACTCATGTCATTCCGACACACCGTAACCATGATGTGCTGCGTACATTCTGCACTGCATTCCGCATTGCCACCACTGCCGCCCGGCACCCCGGAATTCCGCAGTAACCCCGCAGTAATCCCGCACACCGAGCATTATCCGCGATATTCCCCAACACTGGTCTACCCTTGAAACCATGACTATCACACTGAGTATTCCCGAGTCGCTGAAGCCCGAAGATGGTCGCTTCGGCTCCGGCCCCAGCAAAATCCGCCCCGAACAGATCGCCGCGCTCGACGCCGGCGCCACCACCCTGCTTGGCACATCACATCGCCAGGCACCAGTCAAGCAACTGGTCGCTTCGATTCGTGAAGGTCTGCGCGAGTTCTTCCACCTGCCTGAAGGGTATGAGGTGGCGCTTGGCAACGGTGGCGCCAGCGCGTTCTGGGAGATTGCCTGCGCTTCGCTGATCACCCGTCGCGCCGCATTCGGCACGTATGGCTCGTTCAGTGCCAAGTTCGCCGCGTCCGCCGCGAACGCACCCTTCCTTGAAGACCCGGTGCTGTTCCCCGGCGAGCCGGGCACTTACCGTCTGCCTGAGCTCACCGAGGGCGTGGACACATATTGCTGGGCTCACAACGAGACCTCCACTGGTGTGGCCGCCCCGATTCGCCGCGTGGCCGGAAGTCGTGAAGCTGGTGCCTTGACCGTCATCGACGGCACCAGCGCAGCCGGCGCTTTGCCTGTGGACATCAGCCAGACCGACGTCTACTACTTCTCACCGCAGAAGGCCTTCGGTGCCGATGGCGGTCTGTGGGTCGCCATCCTCTCCCCCGAAGCTATCGATCGTGCGGCAGGCGTCGAATCAAGCGCTCATCTGGAAGGCGCACATCGCTGGGTGCCGCCGTTCCTCTCGCTGACCACGGCACTGAACAACTCCCGCAAGGATCAGACCCTGAATACGCCCGCCGTGGCCACCCTGATCATGATGGAAAACCAGATTCGCTGGCTCAACAACAACGGCGGCCTCGCCTGGGCCACCACACGTTGCGCCAAGTCCGCATCCATCCTGTACTCGTGGGCCGAGCGCTCCGAATACGCCGCTCCGTTCGTCGTCGATGCGGACGCACGCTCGAACGCCGTGGTCACCATTGATCTGGACGAGCGAGTCCAGGCCTCTCAGGTACTGTCCATCCTGCGCGAGAACGGCATTGTGGACGCCGCCGGCTACCGCAAGCTGGGCCGCAACCAGCTGCGCGTTGGCGTGTTCCCCTCGGTGGAACCGGCTGATGTCATGGCCTTCACCAAGTGCGTCGACTACGTGGTCGAGCACCTGTGATGGCATATATGCCCCGCATTGCCGACCATATATGCCATGCACATTGATCGGTCTCAACTGATGCCGATTGAATAAATCGTAGGGAGGGATGTTTGACGCCCCTCCCTACTCTTACTACAGTGCATGAGTATGAAGTTCGCGCCTCTCATTGACCCTGCCGTCCGCAAACCCGCACCCAAGCCCGTACGGGTGGATCTGCGTAAGGTGTTTGCCATCGGTACCGGTCTATGGATTGTGGCGTTGATTGTCGTGCTGATTCTGCTGGCCGTGGGCTACAGCGTAATGCCGTTGGTGATTATGTGCGTGGCCGGCGTCATTATTGGCTTGCTACTGCTGGTCTGGGAATACTTCGACCGCTGGGACTACCGCCGCCTCGGACAGTAACGCAACACAAGCTCCCTCTGATGACGGGAGCTGTCAGCGTAGCTGATTGAGGGAGAGACCGCGGCCGCAGGTCGCTCATCAAACAGCATTGGTGGCATGCAAGGCATGCCACCAATTCCTTACCTCACTGCGCCAACGGCAACGTAAGGCTGAACGTACTGCCTTGCCCGGGCGCGCTCCATACGGTCACATCGCCATGATGGGTCAGCGCCACATGCTTGACGATGGCCAAGCCTAGGCCCACGCCATCCGCCGTGCGATTGCTCTGTTCCACGCCCCGGTAGAACCGCTCGAAGATGCGCGCCTGGTCCTTCTTAGCGATGCCCGTGCCTTGGTCAATCACGCGAATCACCGCGCGGTCGCCATCCTTGTCTTTGGATGCGGACACGCTGACCACGCCATTTTCCTTGGAATAGCCGATGGCGTTTTCGATGAGCTTGGTCACGGCGCTGTCGATCTGGTCCGCCTCACCATTGATGACTAGATCATCGTCGCCCTTGATGTTCAGCTGCACGCCAGCCTCGGCTGCCTGCGGCTCCAGTCGCGCCGCCGTGGCCCTGAGCTGTTCCATAACGTTCAGTCGGTTGGCGGAAGACGGCGTAATCGGCTCCTGCGCGCGTATGAGCAGCAGCAAATCAGACACCATGTGGTTGAGCTTGCTGCAGCTGGAACGCACCTGGCGAGCGTCGGCAGCCACCTGCTGTTCGTCCAGATTGCCGGACTCCAGCGAATCGGCGAGTTTGGCCAGAGCCTCAGTGGGGCCCAACAATTGCTCGGACACATTGGTAATAAACGAGTCACGCACTTGAGCGAAACGAATCACATCACTGACATCGGTAATCAACACGATGACGAACTGCTCGTTGATACGCCCTACAGTCACCTTCAGCCAGTTGGGGCGGTGGACGGACTGCGTGGCGACGTGATCGCCCTTGTTCTGGTCTGCGACGTACCGCTCCGGAGTATCGGTGGTCAAGTCGAACTGGCGCTTGCCACCGGACTTGCGCGCCTCGTGAATGGCATCCAGCACATGCTGCTGGGCAATGGCGTCATCTGACACCACACCCAGGCGGTAGGCGGCGGGATTGCAGCGGACCACCTCGTCGTGCTCGTCGACCACCACGGACGCACCTGGCAGCATGGACAGCAGCGTGGCGGTGTCGTCGGACAGATCGTCATTGTCGTCATCATCGGCCAGCGGCGATTCCATGGACACTCGATGTGTCGCAAATCCCACGATGAGCGTGATGATTCCTACCACAAATAAAACAGCCGTGACAATAAGAGCAATCGCGGCGACGAGCGGCATCTGTGTCATGCCCCCATTCTTTCACACCACACGCCGGGATTGCGGTTTGCCGGCACGCCGGTAACATGAATTTCAGGTGAACAACCCAATGAACAGTAGAACAACTTGAGGTTGCCATTACCTACGTTGAAGTGGGGAACAAGTACTGGAATAATACACTGGTACAGGTTGCAATAAGCAAGCATGAAAGGCTAGAGAAATGCGCGTTATTTTCAACGAGGAGCTGAAGCAGGTTGCTGACGACCTCGACCGTATGGCGCAGAACGTACGCAAGGCGATCAAAGGAGCTGGGGAAGCCCTGCTGAATCAGGACGTTGAAGCCGCACAGACTGTGATTGACGGCGACATCGAAATCGATGCCCTGGAGTCCTCTGTGATTGACCAGTGCGTCAAGTTGCTCGCCAAGCAGAATCCGGTGGCCACCGATCTGCGTGTGGTCGTTTCCACCATGCGTCTGGCTTCCACGTTCGAGCGTATGGGCGATCTTGCCCGCCACGTGGCCGAGGCCGCTCGCCGCACCTATCCGGCCGCCGCGATTCCTGAATCCGCTCAACCGGTGTTCGCCGAGATGATCGACTTCCTGGACAACACCGCTGACCAGCTGGTGGCCATGCTCTTCGATCGCGATGCCAAGACCGCCGAGGCCATCATCCTGGCTGACGACAAGCTGGACAATCTGCACCACCAGACCTTCGATCTAGCGCTGTCCGATGACATCACCCGTCAGCAGACCGTGGATATCGTGCTGCTGGGCCGCTTCCTGGAGCGTCTCGGCGATCACGCCGTGTCCGCCGCCCGCCGTGTGGTGTACATCGTCTCCGGCTTCGACCCCACTAAGGAGCCGACCCGCGACGAGGGCACCGACATCGACTGATTGGGACTTGTTCTCACATTGGGCGAATAACTGAACACTTGTTCTCCTGTGGTTTGAGGAGGATGCCCGAAAGCGGCGATCCGGCTACGGCTGGACGCCGTTTTTTGTTGCTTTTGGGCGGTACACCGGCGTATCCATGGGGCGGCAAAACACCCATAGGGCGGTAACTTGCCCATGGGGCGGTTTGAAGGATATGTGAAACCGCGGAATTAAGCCATTCTGGCATACCGCCCCATGAGGGTTTTACCGCCCCATGGGGTAATCACCGCCCCATGGGGGATTTGGCAGGCATAGCAAAGGGGAGCCGCACGTTATGTGCGACTCCCCTTACAGCTTGTACCGTGTTAGCGGCTTAGGCTCACTTCTGGCCCTGAGCGGCGACAGCGGCGGCACCGGCAGCAGCAGCCTCCGGGTCCAGGTACTCGCCACGCGGCTTGATCGGCTTGAAGTTCTCGTCCAGCTCGTAGAGCAGCGGGATGGCGGTCGGGATGTTGACCTTGGCGATCTCTTCCTCAGACAGGTTGTCCAGCATCTTGACGATGGCGCGGAGGGAGTTGCCGTGGGCAGCAATCAGCACGGTCTTGCCGGCCTTGAGCTCCGGCTCGATAGCGGACTCGAAGTACGGCTTCACACGCTCAACAACGTTGGCCAGGCACTCGGCTTCCGGAACCGGATCGCCGGCGTAGCGCGGGTCGTTGTTCTGGGCGTACTGGTCGTTCGGGTCGATCTCGGGCGGCGGGGTGGCGTAAGAACGGCGCCACAGCATGAACTTCTCGTCGCCGTACTCTTCGCGGATCTCGGTCTTGTTCTTGCCCTGCAGAGCGCCGTAGTGACGCTCGTTGAGACGCCAGTCACGCTGAACCGGAATCCACAGACGATCTGCGGCATCCAGAGCGATGTTGGCGGTGTTGATGGCGCGACGCAGCAGGGAGGTGAACACGATGTCCGGAAGGACGTTCTTCTCCTTGAGCAGCTCGCCGCCACGCTTGGCTTCGGCTTCACCCTGCTCGGTCAGCGGTACGTCGACCCAGCCGGTGAACTGGTTAGTTTTATTCCATGCGCTCTGTCCATGACGGAGCAGTACTAGTTTATAAGTCATACGGTTCAGTCTACAGCCGCGTGCGCCCAAACACGAGTATTCGTCTTATTATTTCGCTCTCAGAGCGTCACGGAAACCGCCAGCACCACCGCAAACAGCAAGGTCTGGAAGCTGGCGGCGGGCAGAGCCGGGCGGAATTGACGTTTATTCACGCTGGAGACCATGCGCACAGGTATTCCGACGCCCGAGATCAACAGCACTGCGCCCCACGGCCACCATAGGGTCGCGCACATGAGCAGGGCTATGGCCCACGCGGCCACGCAGCACACAATCAGCAGCGTACGCGCGCCGGATTCACCCAGCCGTACGGCCAGCGTGCACTTACCATGCTCACGATCCTCGTCGATGTCACGGATATTGTTCACCATCATGATCAGGCAGGAGAACAGGCCAGCCGCCACAGCACCCAATAGTCCGCCGACGTCCACCGTGCCGCACAGCGCGTATTCGGTGCCCAATACCGCAGCCAAGCCGAAGAACAGGAACACGCCGACTTCTCCCAGCCCGACGTATCCATACGGATGCTTGCCACCGGTGTAGAACCAGCCGGCCAGCAAGGAGGCCACACCCACGGCAAACAGCCACCAAGCTTGGGAAATCACGATAGCGGCAATGCCGCATATGCAGGCGATGGCGGCGCAAATCATCGCCGCGAACAGTACATGCTTGGCCGGTACCAGTCCGGATGCGGTCAGTCGCTGGGGTTTGCCTGATTTCGATTCGTCCGTGTCACGCCCGGCGTCAGTGCCGCGGATGCCATCGGAATAGTCGTTCGCATAGTTGACGGCGATTTGCAGGAACAGCGCGACTAGCAGGCACAGGATGGTCACCGGCCAGAATCGGTCCATCAGCAGGGTCTGCTGTTCACGGGCCGTGGCGCAGGAGGCCGGTTCGGGATATATTGCGATGCAGGTGCCCGACTGCTCGATATGCGCGTATGCCATCGTCGCCCCAACCATCACCGACGCGATGGAAGTGGCCAAGGTCTTGGGACGCGCGCCCCGAACCCACAAGCCGATGGACATAAGCAACCCCTTTCATATATAACTCGGCTCCCCTCTCTGAGGGGAGCCAGAGTATGCCTAATCAGCCAACGAGCGGCTTGACCAGCGGGAAGGTGATGGTCTCGCGAATCGTGGCACCGGTCAAGGCGATAAGCAGTCGATCAATACCCATACCCATACCGCCGGCCGGAGGCATGCCCACGCCGAGAGCCTCGAGGAAGTCCTCATCGATGTCGCAAGCCTCTTCGTCGCCAGCGAGCGCGTCCTTGGCCTGAGCCACGAAACGTTCACGCTGCACGATCGGGTCGTTGAGCTCGGAGTAGCCGGTAGCCAGCTCGAAGCCGCGCACGTAGAGATCCCACTTCTCCACCACGCCGGGCTTGGTGCGGTGGCCCTTGACCAGCGGGGAGGTTTCGACCGGGAAGTCACGCACGAAGGTGGGCTCGTAAAGCTTGTCCTCGTAGAAGTGCTCCCACAGGTGTTCGACGAGCTTGCCGTGGTTCTCCACGTCGTCGCGCTCTACGCCGAGCTTGTCGGCGATGGCGCCCAGGTGCTCAACGGAGGTGCCGGGGGCGTCCGGGCCGCCGTTCGGCACAATCTCCTCGCCCAACGATTCGGACAGGGAGTCGTACATGCTGATGGTCTTCCATTCGCCGCCGAAGTCGTATTCGGTGCCGTCGAGCAGGGTGACCTTGTGCGAGCCGTAGACGTCCATGGCGGTCTTCTGCACGAGCTCCTTGACCAGCTGGCCGATGGAATCATAGGTGCCATAGGCCTGGTAGGCCTCGACCATGGTGAATTCGGGGGCGTGCGTGGCGTCGACGCCCTCATTGCGGAAGTCACGGTTGATTTCGAACACGCGATCGATGCCGCCGACCAGGCAGCGCTTGAGGAACAGTTCCGGGGCGATGCGAAGGTACAGGTCAAGGTCGAAGGCGTTCATGTGCGTGGTGAACGGGCGGGCGGCCGCGCCACCGTGCAGGGTCTGCAGCATCGGGGTTTCGACCTCGAGGAAGTCGTGGTCGTCAAAGGTGCGGCGCAGGGAGGCCACGGCCTTGGAGCGGTTGCGCACCATGTTGCGGATGTTCTCGTCCGCGATCATGCCGATGTACGGCTTGCGGGTGCGGGTGTCTTCGTTCAGGTCCTTGTGCAGGGCCGGCAGCGGCTGCAGGGCCTTAGAGGCGATAGCCCACTCAGTGGCGAATACGGACAGCTCGCCGGTCTTGGAGGCGATGACGCGGCCCTTGAGGTACAAGTGATCGCCAAGGTCGACGAGCTGCTTGAACTGCTTGAGCGAATCGGCGCCAATCTCCTTCTTGGAGATCATGCCCTGAATCTTGGTGCCGTCACCGGCGGACAGCTGCACGAAGCACAGGCCGCCCGCGTTGCGCAGGAACAGCACGCGGCCAGCAATGCCGACCATGTCTTCGGTCTCTTCGCCAGCCTCGAGCTTGCCGTCATACTTGGCGCGGACCGCCTCGATGGTGTCGGTGACGTCCAAGTGCACCGGGTAGGGGGCGATGCCGGCCTCAAGCATCATCGCGCGCTTGGCCACGCGCATCTGCACCTGCTCGGGGTGGGCCAGCGGGCCGAACTCCTTGTTGGAGGGGTCCACGGCTTCGTCCAGCGTGGCACCGGACTTGATCTTCTCGCGGATGGTGGCGTCCTGCTTGAGCAGCATTTCCGCACGTTCGACGGTGCTCATCTGCGGGACGGCCGGGGTTTCATTCTCAGTGTTTTCGGTATTTTCGACAACTTCAGCCATGATTCATCAGTGTACGCAAGGCCGGCGATTATGAGCCCGGCAGACCGCACGGCCATCTGAACACCCGCTCACATGACGCAAAACCGGCCCTGCACAAGGCTTGAGAGACCTGTACACATGGCGAATCCACCATCACGCAACACTCGCGACATGCCGATTTGCATTGTCCACCACCACAATGTAATATCTACATCTGTTGCCAAACGGGCTGTAGCGCAGCTTGGTAGCGCGCTTCGTTCGGGACGAAGAGGCCGCGGGTTCAAATCCCGCCAGCCCGACAACTGGACCGGATTGTTGAGAAATCAGCAATCCGGTTTTTCGTTTCCTGTCCCAACAATCAAACCAAGCGATCGAACAGCGGTAAACAACCCGCCGCACACAGCGACAAACCACATCACGGCAAGCCCCCGTATTTGTTGGCGGACCACCGTAATATATCGCTCGAATCAATCGATTGCCGCACTGTTTTTGTAAGTAATACTGAAGTAATTAGAGGAACCATGAAGAAGAGTCTGCTTGCACTGGCTTCGGGCGCGTTCATTCTCGGTGCCGCCGAGTTCGTGATGATGGGCATTCTGCCGCAGGCCGCGGCCGCCACCGGCGTGGACATCCCCACCGCAGGCCATTACATTTCCGCGTATGCGATCGGCGTGTGCTTCGGCACACTGATTCTGGTATTCGGCCGCAAGGTGCCGCCGAAGGACCTCATCATATTGTTTATGGTGATTGCCTTGGTGGGCAATCTGGCTTCCGCATTCTCCGTCAATGCCGCCATGCTGGTCGTCGCACGATTCGTCGCCGGCCTGCCGCACGGCGCATTCTTCGGCACAGCCACACTCATCGCCAAGACTCTGGCGGAGGAAGGCAAGGAGGCGCAGGCCGTATCCGTGATGGTCACCGGACAGACCGTGGCCAATATGCTCGGCGTACCGGCGGGCACCTTGATGGCCGAGTTCCTTTCCTGGCGTCTTGCCTTCGGCATTTTGGCCGCTTGGGCGGCAATGACGATTGTGCTGGCGTCGGCGTGGATTCCGTACGTTGCACCGATCAAGGACGCAGGCATCGCCGGTCAGTTCAAGTTCCTCACCCGCCGTGGCCCGTGGGTGATTTTGGCCGCCGTGTTCACCGGCAATGCCGGTGTGTTCTGCTGGTGGAGCTACGTCTCCCCTTGGCTGCAGAAAACCGGCGGATGGTCGTCTTCCCTGGTGCCGATGCTGATGATGCTTGCCGGCTTTGGTATGGTCATCGGCGGTCTGCTTGGAGGTCGTCTGACCGACCATTGGAGGCATGCCGGCGCGGCCGCAATAGGTCAGTCCATCTCCTGCCTCGGCTTGTTGCTGGTGCTTATCACTCCGGGTAATCAGCCGATGACCGCTGTACTGACGTTCTGGATCGCCATCGGATTGTTCTTTACTTCCGCTCCACAGCAATTGCTGATGACCGAAGCCGGCCAGGGCGGCGGCGAGCTGATCGCCGGCGCGGCTGTACAGGTGGCGTTTAACTTCGGCAATGCCATCGGCTCGATTGTCGGCGGCGCGATGCTCACCACCTTCTCGATGAACTATCGCTATACCGGCCTGGGCGGTATGCCGCTGGCTCTGCTTGCCGTAGGGCTGCTGGCCTTCTACTCGTGGCGCTGCGAAACCGATACCGACGCCATTCACCGCTTGCGCGAAACCAAGGTGGACTGAGACCAAGCTCACAGCAAACTCCCTGACGTGTTTGTTCACAGTATTAATAGACTGAAATCAGACACGATTCAGGGAGGTCTGGCGGTATGGATGAGGAAGCACTGCTCAAACAATTCGCCGCGCAATTCGCGCATGGTCCAGACGATGCCGACGACACCGATGCGGCGGCCGCAGCACAAGGTGCCGATTCCACGGCGAACCAGGTTGCGGACGATGCCGATCAATCGCCCGCAACCTTTGATACCCAACAATTCCTGAACGGACTGGACGCGATTTTCGATCGCCACACGGCCGCCACCGAAGCCGGCCCGTACTTGGAACAGGCGATGGTGGACGCGGAAAACGCCGGCGACGAGGCCGGACTGCTCACCGTGCTCAACGAAACGATGGGCTTCTATCGCTCGCAAGGTCGGCACAAGGAGAATCAGTGGATTGTGCAGCGAGCGCTGGAACTGGCCGCTCGTATGGGCTTGACCACCGGCACATCCGAGGCGTGGGCCACCACGCTAATCAATTGCGCCACCTCGATGCGCGCGGCCAAACAATACGATCAGGCCGAGGATTTGTATCATCAGGCGCAGAGTGTCTGCCGGCATTCGCTGGCACCCACCGACCGTAGGCTCGCAGCACTGCACAACAATCTGTCGATGCTCTACAGCGAGACGAATCGGCCCGACAAGGCGGAACTGGAGTTGCGTGAAGCGCTGCGCATTATCGAAGCCTCGAGCGTGAACCCGGACGCGGATATCGACGTGTCCAGCTCGCACACGAATCTGGCGTTGACCCTGCTGACCGAACACAAGTTGGAGGACGCGCATTGGCATGCAGCCAAGGCGCTGGAAATCTATCGCACCGGCCATCTGGAACATTCCGCGCATTATGCCTCCGCACTGGCGGGCTTCGCGCAGGTGTGCTTTGCCGAGAGACGGCATGCGGATGCGGTTACTGGATACCGGCATGCGCTGGCCGTGATCGAGGAATGTTACGGCAAGGACACCGATTACTGGCGTATCACCGCCGACAATCTGCGGCAGGCCGAGGAAGCGGCGGCGCAGGCCGGGGTGACGGTTGACAATGCAGGTGTTGCCGGCGATGCAGGCGCGCTGCCCCAGTCCGGCTCGCGGCTGCCGAACAGCCCGGCACAGGGCAAGACCGGTGCGAACGCGGCATCTTCCCCATCCACCGTTTCGGTGTCGACCGGTTCTGCGGGCGCGGCCGAGGCCGTTTCCGCATGCCCGGTGTCCGGACTGAAGCTGGCCCGCGCGTTCTGGACGCAGATGGGCAAGCCGATGATTGCGGCGAAGTATCCGCAGTATGCCGGGCGTATCGCCGCCGGTCTGGTGGGTCATGGCTCGGAATGCTACGGATTCGATGATGCGTATTCGCAGGACCACGATTTCGGCCCGCGCTTCTGCCTGTGGCTTACGGATGAGGATTACGCGGCGATCGGCGAGCAACTTGAGGTCGATTACGAGGCACTGCCGCGCAAGTTCAGCGTGGATGCGCAAGGCCGCGTGACGTTCGAGGCGCATGCCAGGTCCGATGCTTCCGGAGCATTCCCCTCCGCAGGTGCAGGCTCCACCGTCATACCCGATGCGGCAAACGCACCCACCCCCGGCACCGCTACGCACGATACCGCCACTGCCGAGTCAGGCGCGGCGTCCTCTGATGTGGCGGAAGCGATGACGACTCCGATTGATGCACCGCTCTCCCCCGTCACGCCGCGCGCACAGGGCGCGAATCGCCGTGACGGCGTGTTCCGCATCGGTGACTTCTTTGAGTCGATCACCGGGTATCACACTGCGCCGGCGCAGACCGCGCCGCATGAGTGGCTAATGCTTCAGGAATCGACCTTGGCCGCCGCCACCAATGGCGAGGTGTTCGCCGATCCCACCGGTCTGTTTTCCAAGACGCGCCAAGGGTTCAAGAACATGCCCGACGATGTGCGGCTCGCGCTGATCTCCAAGCGACTCGGCATGATCGCCCAGGCCGGTCAATATAATCTGCCGCGTTCGTTGAAGCGCGGCGACGGCGCGGCCGCATGGCTGTCCATCCACGAGTTCGTGCAGGCCACCGCCTCGTTGGTGTTCCTGGTTAACGTGCCGATGGTGGTGGGCTATATGCCGTATTACAAGTGGCAGTTCGCAGCATTGCGCAAGCTGTCTGGCTCGATGTTCGCGCTGTTGCCGAACGTGGGCGAACAGTTGGAAACCGTGATGCGATTGAGTTCGGCAGCCTGCTATGGCGGGGCCGGATTTGGCGAAGGCGGCAAGGGCGCGGCTCCAGCAATCGAGAAAATCAACGATATTGTGGAGCAGATTGCGGTGGATATCGTCAAGGAACTCAAACGCGAACACCTGACCACGTCCGGCGAGACCTTCCTCGAATGGCAGCGCCCGTATGTCGAGGACCACATCGCCTCTGATGATCCGGTGCTTAAAAGTTTGTAGATTCAAGCTCCCTCTGCCACGGCTTCGCCGTGCCACCTCCCTCATCAGAGGGAGGTATCAGTGAAAGGAACGTCGATGACCAACGAACTGACTGATGATGAACTGCGCGAGGCTATTGTGCGTCATGAATGGGATCAGTTCCAGCGCACCAACAATGAGGGTGGACGCGCGGCATGCCAAGGCAACTGGCCGGTGTTCCACCAGATGCGGTTGGCCCAGTTCCTCACATGGGAGCGGCCATTACTCACCAGCTATGCCGCTGATCTTGACGCGGCCGACCACGTGGGCCGCAACCTCGTGACCGAAAAATACGGCCGCATGATGGCCTCCACCGCACCGGAAAATTTCACGAAGAACATAGAGCCGTATATTCCGCGTCTCTCTGAAGAGCGCGCGGCCCGTCAGGAACAGGTCATCGCCCAGCAGGTCGCCTGGGCCAAGGATTTCCGCGAGCGCTACCCCAAGCTCGGCGAGGCGATGCGCGCACTCACCACCACCGAAGACACACCATCTGCCACCTCATTCGAAACCTATCTGCGCGGCGAGCTTGGTACGTATTCCGACCAGACCTTCGAACGTTACGAAGCGATGATTGGCGAGCGCGCCGCAGCCAGCCCGCAACGCAATATCACTGAGGAAACCTTGTTGCACACAGTCCAGCTCGGCGGTTTCGACACCTTAGAGGAGGCCGAAGCCTCCCAAGCGTAATACTCAGCCATTCACTGTGTATCGGACACCCCGACTGATGTACGTCGGCCGGCCATACCCAGGCCAACGCAATCTGCCGATCGCCCCACACCCAGACCACCAACGCAGCCTGCCCGCCAGGCCCCATTTACCAGCGCACATCGGCAGAATTACAGCGAGAATAGGCCCCAAAATGCCAGTGTCATCAGTGTGGCGAGAGTGCCGAGCGCTACCATCACGCATATGACGCGCCGCACACCGACGATATCGGCGCGGCAATACCAGACACGTTCCATTTCCCAAGCAAACAGCACCACCAACAGCATGGTCGCTATTCGCAGCACCACCCATCCGACGGCAAACAGCCGCGGTTGAGGCATAACCAATACAGCCGATACGCCTACGGCGCTCATATAGCCGTACAACAGCCCAGTAATCACCATCACCGCTGTGCCGATACCGGCAGATAAGCCGGCAATGCCGTGCAACGTACGCTGTTGGGCGGCTCCCAGCCCACTCGGCGTCGCATGCATGGCCCGCACAGTCGCCACACTACGTCGCCCGGCCAGCAACGTCTGTAGCCAAGAAAACACAGTCAAGCCAATACCTAATATCGCCGCCATCACGATCAGCACGGGCCCTGCCACCATCAGACCGGCCAGCACGCCGAGCGAGCCGACGATACCGGATCTGGTACGTTGCGGCGCGGCGAAGCGCTGGTGAGGTGTCGCACCGGCGACTTGGGGCGTTGCCCATCCATCGGCTTTGGTTCCGGCAGTCACACCGTTCACCCAATTTTCCAGCGCTTGCGTATAGCCTTCGGCCAATGGCAGGTTCGGGGTGAATAAGCCCTCACCAGCCCGCATCTGATGGTTGCCGGCGAAATAGCGTACGGTGACGTTCTCGTTGCCGGACTTGTTGGCCGTGGCGATGATCCGCTGCGCCCCCTGTTCGATGGGCATGGCCGTATCGTAGGTGCCGTAGTTCACCAGCACCGGCATGGTGAGGGATTTCAGATACCGGTCGGCATCAAAGTCGGCATAGGCCAGATCGAATGGCGCGTAGTCCAGCGACATCAATTTGGCCATGTCTTTGACCACGGGCTTGGGCGCGCCGGCCTCATGCGTATAGGCGCTGACAGCCATGGCCATTTGCTCACGTCCATTGAACACCGGTGCGGATGTAAGTACGGCAAAGGCAATGTCTTGCCGTTTCGAGGTTAGAATCGTGGCGATCCAGGTGCCTTCGGATTCGGCGTAGATGCCGGTTTTGGCGGGGTCCACGCCGATTCTGCCACGCAACACGTCGAGCGAACGCCCGTATTCGCGAGCAAAACGCGGGTAGTCGCGATGCAGCACGGTGTAGTTGTCGTTGCGCTTGGCCGGCACCAAGGTCACGATACCGGCAGAGGCCATGGCGTTGGCGATATCGCCGAAATCCTCGGCACCACTGGTACCGGACCCGTGAATGAACAGACAAGCCGGGCGTGGCCCGGGAGCGCCGACCGGTTCACGTAGTACGGCGGGTAGCGTGACGCCGTCGCCGGTCTTGATGGATAGTCGGGTTTCACGCGTACGATATCGCCCCTCGTGGGGAATGTTCGCATGGGCAGGGGTGATGGTGGTGTCGGCAGAAGCGATAACGATGTGCTTGGTGTAGGGCCGTGTGTTCCATTGCGGCATCATCGCCCAGCCAAGTGTGGCGAATACCAGCGTCATCGCCATCGCGGTGACGATGACGCTCGCTACCCGCCGCGCCGAAATCCGCTTCATAGTTACTATGCCTCCCCCCCCCATCAGCATAGAACGGTCGGCTCTTATCGGTCGGCTCCCGTCATAATGTGCTTCTACTGGGACCGTAATGCAATGGTTTGTAACGCTATTTTCTCTTCTTGACGGCACCGACTATGGCCCATACAACGGCCACTATTACCAGAATCAGTCCCACTACGGCGCAAATAATAGCCGTCAGCAATTGCGGATTCGGCGAGGACAACGAAATCATCCGATCCGGAGATATGTACCCGAAAACCAGCGCGATCACGCCGATAATCACGCCTAATAGTCCGAATACCACAGTAGGCGCGCTGGTGCTCTGTTTCTGGATGTTCTTGGCACTCTTGACATCCTTAGCATTCTGGACGTTCTTGGCGCTCTGGACGTTCTTGGCGCTCCCCCCAGGCTGGCATGGTTTGCCGGCGGTCTGAGACTGCCCATAGGGAGGTCGTGCTGAAGATGCTGCGTACATCGGCACATCATCGGCAGATGGAATCGGCCCACCATCTCCCTCCACGGCATCGGCAACTGTTTCCAGGGCAATCCGATCTGTGGTTGGTTCGATGGGCGATGGAGAGGCAGCTGTTGCCTGCGTATCCACATCCGAGACCGACGCATCCGCATGATTGTCGGGGACGGGCAGCACAGCCGTTTCGTCATCATCCGCTGCGGATGGCAGCACCGTGGTATCGGTTCGGTCATCGACGGTCACCATGGTTGTGGTCGCGGTGGTCGCGTCGGTTTCGGAAGGTATGGCCGTGGTCGGTGTCGCATCCTCGATGGAGGCGAATTCCTTGGTTTCATCAGTCATGATTCCATCTCCTAGTTGCAACGGCTTGATCATTCCGATTGTTCGGTTGTGTTCTTGCTTGTACTGTTGCCGTCGTATATATCGGCAAGCGGCTGGAACGTAGAGCCTTCCCAATCGGAGGCGTACACCACGTTGACACGTGCTTCCACCACATAGGGAATATTGATTTTTAATTCTGGGCCGTTGTCCGGCATGGCGGATTCCTTATACAACCATTCGTGATCAGGCCCATTGGTGGCACTTTCAGCTTCGAAGAAAACAAAGCTTGGACCCATGTAGTTGTTGTATACCATCTCGTATTTGCCGCCAACGTCACTCGAAGTGGAGTAGTAGGAGTCGGCGGTGCCGAAGGCGTAAGTGCAGGAATCCGGCAGAACGATATGCACTTGCGCCTGTGTTGCGGCTATGGTGATGGTACCGACCGGGCAATTACTGATGGAAGTTTTGCCATCCAGCATCTTCACCGTGTGCGGTCCATGTGTCTTGTCCCAATCGGACCAATCAATGATTGCCTGATCGGTGTTGTAGTTTTCACCGCTGAACGCCACACCTTGCTGCAATGTTTCAAACGTGGCATCGCTGGCATCGGCAACGAAGATGCCATCCTTTTGCACATCGTTCATGCCGTCGCTGTTTCTCGCACTGACAGATTGGCTCAGTGAAACAACAGTATTGATGCCGCTGGCACCAAGATCACGGTAGTACACGCCATACGTGCCTGAAATGATGGTCATGCAGAGCGCGCATCCACCGGCAACCAGTCCGAGAGGAATCAGACCACCGGTACGCCGTCCTCTGAATCCGAGAATGATGACCACCAGCCCCATCACTATGCATACTGCGGCAATCCAGATGGTGCCCAGACGCATAATGCCGATAATGCCCATGTCGTTTACCCAAATCAGTCCCATCAGACCGGCAAAGGAGAGGAAGGTAAGGCCCAGTATGCTCAAGACCACGATTGGGCCCGCCGGCTTGCGGCGCTTGGACTCGGTGGGGGCATAGGCCGTCGCATTCATACGGTCGGGGGCAAACGGCCCGTTGGGTACTGTGCCGGGCATCGCGCCGGGCACAGTACCCGGCATCACGCTGGGCATCGACTGATAGACAGGCTGTGAAACAGGCTGTGAAACACTAGGCGCGGTTTGTGAAACAGGTTGTGAAACAGGTTGTGGAAAAGGTTGCGGAGCTGAATACAAAGGAGATTGAGGTACTGGTTGCGCGGCTGGATATGAGACAGGCTGTGGAGCTGGATATGACACAGGCTGTGAAACCGGTCGCGGCGCAGATGCCCCGAATCCGTACCCTTCCTGCTGGCGAATGCCGCTTTTGGCCAACAGCCATAGCGCTAAGGCGGCGAGCGCAATACAACCCCACCCCGCACCTGGAATCACGATTGCCACGGCGAGGAACAGGAAGCATCCCAGACAATTCCAGTCCCATTGGCCGGCAATGAGGTCCTCGGCCAAGATGTGTCCATCGCGTACATCCGGCATCAGAAACCAGCCGAGTGCGTACAGAGCTGCGCCAAAACCGAAGAACAATGTACATACAATCACCAACGCACGTACTAATGTGGGGCTCCAGCCAAGCCGTAAAGCGATGCCGCTGCATACGCCGCCGATCCACCGGTCGTCGCCGCGAACCAGTCCACTGGATCGCACCCAAGTGAAGAAGCGTCGCGATGTCTTGTTTTTTTGCGGACCAGGCTGCGGCTGTGGCTGATATGGATTCGCGTTTGGATTGCTCATGATTCCATTACACCGCCCGACCACTGCCACAACGCTCGGGGAACACCCTGATTGTTCCCTGAACACCGGGTAAAACCCCGGCCGCAACGCCCTGAGCGCGGCACAATAGGAGTATGACGTCATCTCCCGAACCATTGCTGCCCGCGCGCATGCCGTTGATGCGCCCCCGGCAGGGCCGTTGGCTCACCGGCGTGTGCAAGGGCATCGCCCTGCACTTGGGCATCGGCGTGGCATGGGTTCGGATTGCGTTCATCGCACTGACCGTCCTCTACGGCGCAGGCATCATCGCTTATGTATTCCTGTGGGTGTTCATGCCTGCCGGAGACCCGGTGGCGGCTGCGGCTCGCACAGTGCCCGTTAATCAGGCGCCGCTTGCGCGAGGCAATCAGCCACTTGCCGCTCATGACGACGAATCGGCTGCCGCACCGGAATCATTGTCCGAGGCCATCCAACGTGCTCCGAAACCGGCCGTCGTGGCATTGGCCGGTTTCGCGTTGATGGCCACTGGACTGTTGCTCACCAGCACCGGTGCGGATGTCCAGATTGTGTTTCCGCTGCTGGTAGGGTTGGGCGGCATCGCACTGGCATGGATGAATCTTAGTCCGCGAGGCACGCAGCTGTTGTCTATGTTGGGCGGCATCGCACTGATTTTCATGGGATGGGCATTGTATGTGCATAATGTCAGCATTCCTGGGTGGGGCACCTCTCCTCGACGCATTGTTGCCAGCGGATTCGTGATGATCGTCGGTATCGTGGTGGCGGTGATGCCGTGGGCGAACGCGATGCTGCAACGACTCACCCACGAGCAGGCATTGAAGGAGCGCGAAGAGGAGCGCGCGGACATGACCGCCCATCTGCATGATGGCGTGCTGCAAACGTTGGCGCTGATTCAGCTGCACTCCGAGGAACCGACCACCGTATTCGCCCTGGCGCGTAGCCAAGAGCGCGAGCTGCGCGAATGGCTGTATCAGGAACGTTCCACATCGGATCGTTCGGTGGGAGCCGGATTGAAGCAGATCGCCGCCGAGGTGGAGGACGAGCACGGCAAGCCGATTGAGGTGGTCACCGTGGGCGACGCGCGGCCGAGCGCCCAGACCGATGCGCTGCTGGACGCCACCCGTCAGGCGTTGGTCAATGCGGTCACGCATGGCGGCGAGCCGGTGTCTTTGTATTGCGAGGCCAGCGATACGATGGTTGAAGTGTTCGTGCGCGACCATGGCGAAGGCTTCGATATGGACGCCATTCCGCCCGACCGGCTGGGCATCCGCGAATCGATTATCGGCCGCATCAAACGGCGCGGCGGTACAGTGGAGATAGTGTCCAGGGCCGGCTGGGGCACCGAGGTCAGAATGCATATGCCAATCGCGCTGAAAGCGGCGCAGGGAGAACATCGATGAGCGAGAACGAGACAGCCAAGATTCGTGTGGCCGTGGTCGATGACCATGAGATGTTCCGTGCGGGCGTAATCGCCACGTTGCGTGATTCCTTCGATATCGTCGGCCAAGCGGCGGACGTGCCCGGTTCGGTGGCGATGATCGCACAGACCAAGCCGCAGGTGGTGTTGCTGGATGTGCACGTGCCCGGCGGTGAAGGTGGCGGCGGTGCCGAGATCCTCGCCAAATCGCGGCCCTACTCCCCTACCACCGTGTTTCTGGCGTTGTCGGTTTCGGATGCGCCGCAGGATGTGGGGGCGGTGATTCGCGCCGGCGCCCAGGGCTATGTAACCAAGACGATTACCGGCGCTGATTTGATTTCATCCATCAAGCAGGTGCATGAGGGCTATGCCGTGTTCTCGCCAAAACTAGCCGGTTTTGTGCTTTCGGCCTTTCAGGGTGTGCCGGCGGCGGGGTCTGATGGCGGCGCTGATGGTGCGGCACGGGCTCATGATGAGGAGCTGGACCGGCTGTCCGCCCGCGAGCAGGAGGTCATGCGGCTGATCGCGCGTGGTTACACGTATAAAGAGGTGGCGGCCGAACTGTTCATTTCGATCAAGACGGTCGAAACGCACGTGAGCTCGGTGCTGCGAAAGCTTCAGCTTTCGAATCGCACCGAGCTCACCCGCTGGGCCGCCGATAGGCGCATTGTGTGATAAACGACAGATGAGCTCCCTCATCAGAGGGAGCTCATCTGCTCATATCACTCGGCGTCGCGGAAACCGTTGGGGTTCTTGGTCTGCCAGTTGAGGGAGGAGGCGGCCATGTCGTCGATGGTCAGCTCGGCCTTCCAGCCAAGCTCCTTCTCCGCCTTGGAAGCGTCGGCGTAGCAGGCGGCGATGTCACCGGGGCGACGCGGCTTGATCGTGTACGGAATCGGATGACCGGCGGCCTTCTCGTAAGCCTTGATGACCTCAAGCACGGAGTAGCCGTGGCCGGTACCCAGGTTGTAGACGAACACGCCTTCCTTGTCGATGTGGTCAATGACGGCCACGTGACCCTTGGCCAGGTCGACCACGTGGATGTAGTCACGCACACCAGTGCCGTCGGGCGTGTCGTAGTCGTCGCCGTAGACCTGGACTTCCTTGAGCTCGCCGACCGCGACCTTGGCCACGTACGGGGTGAGGTTCGCCGGAATACCCTTCGGATCTTCGCCCAGCAGGCCGGACTCGTGTGCGCCGACCGGGTTGAAGTAGCGCAGCAGCACGATGGTCCAGGACGAATCGGCCACATGTACGTCGCGCAGAATCTGCTCCTGGAACAGCTTGGAGGTGCCGTACGGGTTGGTGGTGCCGCCGGTCGGCGTCTCCTCGGTAATCGGCAGTTCCTTCGGCGTGCCGTACACGGTGGCGGAGGAGGAGAAGATAATCTTCTTGACGTTGTGCTTCTTCATCACCTTGAGCAGCACAAGCGTGGAGTACAGGTTGTTGTCGTAGTATTCGATCGGCTTGGCCACGGACTCGCCCACGGCCTTGAGACCGGCGAAGTGAATGACCCAATCGATGTTGTTTTCGGTGAAGACGCGTTCCATAAGCGCCTCATCGCGCACGTCACCGTCGTAACGCTTGACCGGCTTGCCGGTGATTTGCTCGACGCGCTCAAGCGCCACGGGCGACGAGTTGCCGTAGTTATCTACGGAAATAACGTCGTAGCCCTTGTTGAGCAGTTCGATGTCGGTGTGGGTGGCGATGAATCCAGCACCGCCCGTAACCAGAACAGTAGTCATATTCCCTCCTTTGGAAGGACTTGCCTTCGGTTTTTCCTTCAGTATTGAGCTTACTTCACTTGACCTGTTTCACCTAGCGGCAAAACCAAGGCTTTCGAGGAATGTTTGCGTGGTGGCTTTCTGCTTGAAGACGGCCGTGTTGCCGAGGATGCGGTAGCAGACGCTGCCGAGCTCGTCGTGTACGGCTTGGCGGATGGCCTCGCGGTCGTGGTTTCCGGCCAACGTTTCAGCGAGTTCGCCCCATTCGAGACTGAATTCGCTGACTTCATCGGGCAAATCGCGGCCTTCGGCGAGCGCCTCTTCGACAATGCCGAGCTGGTCGACGAGCCGTCCGGGCAGAATGAACAAGCCTTGGGCCTCGATCAGTCCGATCGGCTCCTGCTTGACCGGCCAGTATTCGGGGTGTGCATGGAAAATACCTTCCGGGTACTCGTCGCTGATCGCATTGTTGCGGAAGATGAGACTCATCTCATAGCCGCGTTCGGTGATGATCGCGCTGGGCGAGAGGGCGGATTGGCGGTTGCCATCCGCGTCATGGCTGGCGATGCCGTTCGCCGCGTCGTCATAACCGACCCATGCCTCGCGGATGATGTCGGATACGTCGATGATGCTCTGGCGACTCTTCGACACCACGCGCACGGCGGTGCCGGGCCAGTCAAGGATTTCAACCACGGCGTCCGGATAGTCGGCAAGTGTGAAGGCGGCCCAAGTGGCGGCCTTGTGCATCGGCAGCAGTTCGCCGCCGCCCTGGTAATGGTCATGGGCGAGCACCGAGCCGCCGATGCGAGGCAGCGCGGCGTTGCATCCGAGGAAGTATCCGGGGAAACGGTCCACGAAGTCGAGCAGATGGCCGAAGGTGTCGCGGTCCACATGCATCGGCGTGTGGTCGGTGTTCACGCAGATGCCGTGCTGGTCGAAGTAGCCGTAGGGCGAGAACTGCCAGAACCATGACTCGCCGCCGAGCGTGACCGGCAAGGTGCGCAGCGTGCGCTTGTCACGTCCGGCGAAGCCCTCGTTCTCATGGCAGATCGTGCACTTCGGGTAGCCGCCGGCCACGGCGTTGCCGGCCGCCGCCTTCTTCATGTTCTTGAATTCGGGTTTGGCGAGGTTGATGGTCACCGTCAGCCCGTGCGAGTCGAAGCGCGGGTTCCGGTCGAGCTGGGCACGCTTGACATAATTGTTGGCCACACAGTAGTCGTAGAACCATTGCATGGCGGCCATGCCGCCATCCCGGTGCTCGACGAGCAGGAATCGGTCGTCGAGATCAGCGGGGTTGGCGGAGAGGATGCCCATGATGGTGTCGGCGTAGGCCGGGCCTTCCTCCGGCTTGAAAAGGCCGGCGGTTGTGGCGGCGGCGCGGAAGGCGGCGAGCAGGGGGTCGGGGGTCTTTTCGCCATAGGGGGCCTGGCTTCGGCTGCCAACAATGTCTTGGACTACGTCTGACACTGACGCCGCCGACGTTGTGGTTTTGGGTCCGGGGTAGGAATCTAGGCGGAAGAGGGCGAAGATTTGGTTGCGGGTCCAGTCTGCGTTGCGTGGGTCAAGGTCAAGATGGGCCAAGGCATAATCGATCAGGGCGTCGATGCTGGCGTATACCTCGGTCAGCTGATCGTTCATTGCTCTGCCTCCATCATGCTGGTTCGGGTATGGTTCGGCTGACGGCTCACCTGGCAGCCTCCATGATGTCGGCTACGATGGCGCGGGTTTCGCTGGCCTTCTGCTCCATCTCCTGCACGAGTTTGATCTGGGTGCGGGTGCGCACCAGATTATGCTCGGGGTACTTGGTGGCAAAGTAGATATCGCCTTCCAAGTAGTCGGCGAGAAAGCGCATGCCGCATTCCATGGTGAGCAGGTTGCCGCTGAACGGCAGCAGTTCGGCCTCGCGCGCGGTGATGCTGCCGCGTAGTTCGCCCACGAAGCCTTCCGTGTAGGCGCGGAACAGCTCGGTGCTGAAATGCACCTTGCTGAGGTCCTTTTCGTCTTCCAGAGCAGTGGACGCACCAAAGCGTATGGAATCGCCGAAGTCGAACAGCATGGAGCCGGGCATGATGGTGTCGAGATCGATGATCGCACGCGCCTTGCCGGTGGTGGCGTCCATGAGGATGTTGTTGAGCTTGGTGTCATTGTGGGTCACGCGCAGCGGAATCGAACCGTCCCTGAGCCCATCCATCACGACGGCATACTGGTCGGCGTGACTCAGATAGAAGTCGATTTCCGGCTGGCATGCGGCGGCGCGGCCGAGCTTGTCCGCGGCGAGGGCGGCCTTGAAGTCCTCGAAACGATGCGGGGTGTCGTGGAAGTGGGCGATGGTTTCGGTCAGCTGGCTGGCGTCGAATTCGGACAGGAAGTTCTGGAAGTCGCCGAATGCGCTGCCGGCTTCGCGGAACACGTCCGGGTTCGGCACGAGGTTGTAGGACACGGTGTGTTCGATGAACTTGTAGACGCGCCATGCGCCGCCATCGATCTCGGCCCAGGTGGCGCCTGAGGTGGTGGGCACAATGTCCAGCGTCTCTTTGCCCTGAGCCTTGAGAGTGGAGGTGACCAGTTCGACATTGCGCATCAGATTCACCGTATCGGGGAAGATGCTGGTGTTCATCTGCTGGAGGATGTAGCGGGGGCCGTCCGTGGTCACCAGATAGGTGGTGTTGATGTGGCCGTCTCCGTAAGGTTCGATACCGGTCACGGCACCTTCCAGCGCAAAATGCGAGGCGATGCCGAATAAAACTTCATTGCTTTCAGTCATGATGGGTCCGTTCTCCAAAACGTGGGATCAGGCTTCACGCCAGGCGATACCGCTGTCAGGCAGGTCGAAGTCCTCGGTGGTGCCGTCGGCCAAAGTCACCGTGGTCTTCTGCGGCTGATCGGTGTTGTTGATTACGCAATACAGCCCTTGCTCGGGGAAGTGTGCCACTTCGCATTCCGGATTGGACGAGCTCCAGGCCGCATACTTGTCTTCGTTGTGGGAAGCGTAGAACAGCACGCGTTCCAGCAGTCGGGCGTTGGCCGCCGAATAGGGCAGGCCGGAGATGTACACGCCGCGGCCCTTGCCATAATCGTTGGTCGCGAGCTGTACCTGGCCGCCGTCCGCGCGCAGCAGGGTCACGTTTTCATTGACCGGATACGTGTTGAGCACGGGTTCGCCGAAATCGATGCCGCCCAACGGCTTGATGGACTGGCCGCCGCCGCAGCCGCTCAGCGGGATGCGGTAGCCGGCCTGCTCCCAAGCCTCGCGGGCCGCCGGGTCGACCGGCACATCGGCGGTGATGAAGTGGTCCGGCACCACCGGCGGGAAATACTTGTCCACCGAAAGGGTCTGATAGCGCTCCTCGTCCACGCCAATCACGTCGGCCAGCTGGAAGAACCGGCCCGTTTGGAAGCGCGGTGCCGAGCTCGGCTCGCCCACGCCCACGAACGCGCCGCCGCCACGCACCCAGGCGCGCACGGTTTCCACGAGCTTCGGGTTGGTCCACACATCGCCGCCGGTGAATGCGGTGTCGACCGGGCCGCCGTTGATGATTACGTCGATATCGCTATCGATGCCATGCGCGAGTACGTCGTCGAAGCTGATGAACCGCACGTTCACGCGCATGCCGGACAGGGATTCCAGAATGCCGTAGTAGGAGTAGGTCTGCTTGTTGGGCAGGGCGTGTGCCACGGTGAACGCCATCCAGGAACGCATCTTGCCCCAGGAATTCAGAATCGCCACGTTGAGCTCGCCTTCGGCGGCCACCCCACCGGTGCGGTCGTGGATGTCGCGGAATTCGTCGGCGATATGGGTCACCGTGTCCACGAACTTCGGGAACTTGGCGGCCAAGGAGAGGTAGCCACCGTAGCCCATACGGCCGATCGGCGAACGCAGGATCGCGCGGCGGGCCTTACGCCAGTTGTCGAGACCTTCGATGCTCGGGTCGTTGCCCTCGTAGAACGTGTCGGGGAAGAAGTACGGCAGGAAGCGTCCTTCCGTGTATTTGACGCCCGGAATGTCCGCGATCATGCGGGTGGTGGTGCCGTCTCCGATGGAGCCGACGACCGCATCCAAACCCAGCTTTTCGAACCCGTCCTTATACGGTTCGGTACCGATCCACTGGTCGCCAAGGAACATCATGGCTTCCTTGCCTGCCGCGTGCGACATGTCGGCAAGCCGCTTGACGTTCTCGCGCACGAATCCGGAGAGGAAGTCAATCCAGTCGCGTTGCGCCTTGCGGGGCACGCGCCACGCGGAGTTGTAGGCACCGCCATCCACGAAATCCTCCGGACGCAGACGGTAACCGTACTCCTTCTCGAAATCGTCCAATGCGCGCGGGCTCACGGTGCAGGCGCAACCGAACCAGTCGACCACCTTTTCGCGACGCTTGGCATCGAACAGGAGCGTGAACTGGTAGAAGAACGTGGTGAAACGCACCACATCCACCTGCGGGCTGTCCTTCAGCCACTGCTCGAACGTATCGAACACGAACTTGCGGGTGGCCGGATGGTAGATGTCGAACGGAATCTCGTGTTCCTTGTCTCCCCAATCATTGGTCAGGTGGTTGTACATCTCGACCGGGTCCCAGATGATGTAGGCCAGGAAACTCACCGTGTATTCGTGCATCGGCACGGCAACGGTCACGTGCACGGTGTCCTCGCCCGGGTCGAGCGTCCAGCCGGACGGGTCCACGACCTCGCCCGTGGTGCGGTCCACGACTTCCCAGTACTTATGAGGGTCGGCGTCACGGTTAGGCTTGAGCTGTTCCTCGAAGAAACCGTCCATCAGCGGCACATCCACCGCGTTGGACTCGGCCAGGATACGGGCGGTCAGCAGGTAGACCTGCGGGGTCTCGTCCATGTGCAGGGTGATCCACTCGTTGTGGGCGCGGGTCGGGAAGTAGGCGCTGTAGATTTTCTTGCCAAGAGCGAGCACGGCCTCGTCCAGATGCGTGCCGTCGGAGTTGCGGATGGCGTCCGCACCCCACAATTCGGCGAGTTCCTTGGTCTTTTCGGCAAAATTCTCTTCACTGGGCAGCGTGAAGCGGCCGGTGCTGGTCATGAGTGCTCCTTTGTGGGGTTGGTCATCAAAAAAAAACTACAAAGCGACGAATTCGTCGCATACAAAATGACCGGCGTCATCGCGGGCCCTGGGACCCTGACTGCGTAGATCCTTGACGCTTACGGTGACGCCGGACGATTGGAATCGTGTCACTGAATATGGGAGGGACGTTGCCCGGCACCGGAAGGAGTGACACGACATGCCGGGCAGCGGATTGGTTAGCCCTTGACGGCACCGGCGGCGAGGCCGGACTGCCAGTAGCGCTGGAGGCCGAGGAACAGCACGATCACGGGCAGCACGCCGAGCAACGCACCCATCATCAGGGCGCCGCGATCGGTGAACGTGGCCAGCGAGACCATGCCGTACAGACCGAGGGTCACGGGCTTCAAGGTGTCGGAAGACACCATCATCAACGGCAGCAGGAAGTTGTTCCACGTGGCCACGAACAGGAACAGGAAAATCGTCACCATGGCCGGGGCCAGGAGCCTCAGCACGATGGTGAAGAAGATCCTCGCCTCGCTCGCGCCGTCGATGCGGGCGGCTTCAAGCAGTTCGTCCGGCACCGAACTCTGTGCGTACGTGCGGCCCAGGAAGAAGCCGAACGGCGAAACGCAGCACGGGATGATGATCGAGAGCATAGTGTTGGTCAGGTGCAACGTGTGGAAGATCGAGTACATCGGGATGGTCAGCAGGGCGGACGGCATGAGCATGCAGGCCATAATTATGCCGATGGCCGCGTTCTTGCCGCGGAAGTTGAATTTTGCGGTGGCGTAGCCAGCCATCACAGACACGATGGTGCCGATCAATGCCGAGACGCCCGAGTAGATCAGGGAGTTCAGCACCCAGCGCCAGAAGTTGCCACGAGTCCAGCCAAGCAGCTTGGAATAGTTAGTGGCGATGGCATTGGGCAGCTGGTCAAGCGGCACAGCAAACCACATGCCGTTGCTACCGGTCATCTGGGCCGGCGTCTTGGTGGACGCGATGATGGCCCAGTAAATCGGGAACAGGAAGTAGATCAACACCAGTACCAGCAGCACCACAGTGAGGGTCTTCACGGCCGCGGACGGTCGCATGGAGCGAGGCAAATCGTGTTGCGCAGCCTGACGCTGCTTTTCGAGCTTGCGCTCGGCCTTTTTGCGGGCGCGTGCTTCAACGGTTGCGGAGCTCATTACTCGTTCACCTTCCTTTCGGCCAAGGTGTACAGCACGGCAAGCACACCTGCGATCAGAGCCATGACAATGGCGATGGCCGAGGCCGGACCGTCACCAGACGGGGTAATGGTGCCCTGAGAAGTGTTCATGGCCATCATCATCGGTGTATACGACTTGGAAATACCCGGATCAGCCGTAGACATGATCTGCGGTTCGTTGAACAGCTGAATGGTGCCGACGATGGAAAGCAGCATGGCCAGCAGGGCCGCGCCACGCACGTTCGGCAGCTTGATCTTCGTGGCAATCTGCCAACCATTGGCGCCGTCGATACGGGCGGCCTCATAGAGGTCATGCGGGATGGCCTGCAGTGCGGCAAGGAAAATCAGCATGTTGTAACCGGTGAAGGTCCATGTGGTGATGTTGGCCATCGAGCCGAGCACAATGTTCTTGTTGAAGAAGTCCACATTGACGCCGATGGCGGCAAGTCCCTTGACGATCGGCGAGATTTGGCCGTTGTACAGGTAGACCCAGATAATCGAGGCCACGACGCCGGGGATGGCGTAGGGCAGGAAGTAGCCCAGACGGAAACCGGTGACATGCTTGACCACGAACGAGTCGATGACGATGGCCAACGCCAGTGCGGCGATGATCATGATCGGCACCTGAATCAGGGTGTAGATCAGCACCCTGCCGACGCCGGACCAGAAGTTGCCGGAAGTAATAGCATACTGGAAGTTCTGGAATCCTACGAATTTATTGACCAGCTCGCCACCGCCGTATGCGCCACCGCCCTCGGTGACCTGACGGAAGAAGCTGGAATAGATGGCCCAGATGATGGGCAAGATGAACACGAAAGTGAACAGGACGGCGAACGGTGCCATGAACGCCCAGCCGGTGCGGTTCTCGCGCTTCTGAGCGCCGGACCGCTTCGGCTTGGCGGCGGCACGCCTAGGTGCTTTGCCCTTCGCCTGAGTAGTGGATGCAGTCATAATACAAAACCTGTCTTCGCAAAGAACAGTAAAACAAATGACAAGGGCCACAGCGCCCCTGCAGCAATACCCCCAAACAATACGGAAGGCCGGAGTATGTGCCCCGGCCTTTCGCTATGGTGATGCGAGGCATCGGAGGTCTTGGACGGCCGGCTATTTCAAGCCGGCCCGTTGACAAGACCTAGTGAGGTCACTCCTTGACGGACAGACCGAGGTTCTTCAGCGTATCCACCGAGGTCTTCTGAGCGGTGTCGAACACATCCGAAACCTTGGCAGAACCATCGGCAGCCTTGGCGGCGGTCTGTTTCATTGCAGCGCCGACTGCGGAGAAGCCAGGCATGTAGGTGAAGTCACCCATGTTGTCGTTCGCGGTCTTGAACTCAGCCATGACATCCTGTCCGCTGAAGTAGTCGGACCACTTCTGCGGGGTCTTGGCATCCGCGGTGGTGGCGGCCACGACAAGGCCCTGGGAGACAAGGTCATCAATCTGGGTGTTGAACCAGTCAAGGAACTCCATGGCTTCGGCCGGGTGCTTGGAACCCTTGAGCACGGCCACACCGGAACCACCATCGGCGCCGGTCTTGGTGCCATTGCCGAACCAGTCACCGAGCTGGGTGACCTTCCACTCACCAGCACCAGTGCCACCGGCGGAATCGATGAACAGTGGGGCTTCCCAAGCGGCGGCCACGGTGCCGATCAGCTGACCGGACTGGAGGGAGTTATCAAACGATGCATCCCAACGCGGGTTGGTGAGGGCGGCCTTGTTGTCGATCAGCTGCTGGTAGACATCGGCCACGGCCTTGGAGCCCTTAGTCTGGGTGTTGACAACCCAGGAGTTGCCGTCGACCTTGTACCACGGACCGGAAGCGCCGGCCTGGCCGGACATCATCATCATGGCCTCATCAGGTTGGAAGGTCATGATGTACTTGCCTTGGGCAGCGGTCTTCTTGGCGGTCTCAATGAGCTCGTCAGCGGTCTTCGGCACGGTGATGCCGAGCTTCTCAAATTCAGCGGCGTTGTAGAAGTAAGTCAGCGGGCCGGTGTCCTGCGGCAGACCGTAGGTCTTGCCGTCCACCTGCATCAGTGCGAACGGGCCGGAAGCGAAATCGTCCTTGTACTTGGCGGCCTCATCGGTGACATCCTGCAGAAGGCCCTTGGTGAAGACCTCAGGAACCTCGGCGTAACCGACCTGAGCCAAATCCGGCGCATTGCCAGCCTTGACGTCGGTCTCGAGCTTCTTGATCATGTCGGCGGCATTGCCATCGAACTTGGTGGCCTTGACCTGAATGTTCGGGTGCTCCTTGTTCCACTTGGCCACAATGTCGTTGACCAAGGTCATGCCTTCGGCATCGGGCAGACGATGCATATAGGTGATGTTGACCACGCCACCATCATCGGTGGTCTTCGTGTCGCCGGCAGTGTCGCTGCCGCAACCGGCCAAGCCCATTCCCATTGCTGCTACCGCGGCAAAAGCAGCCACGATGCGCTTATTGCGAGATACCATATCTCTACTCCTTCGTAGTGAAATCATCATCTCAGTGTGATGACTGATTACTAATGTATGCCCTCATTCTTTTATTGTCAACTTAGCTAACAATTACCGCGCGTCCCGTTGAGGCGAGTAGCATTAAACCGGTTCGATGCTCGATTGTGCGAGTTTGTTCATTTCATTAACTCCCCTTACAAAGCAACGTACTTTTGGTCCACCGGTAGGCCTAATGAGATATTGGATAGCGGCAACAATCCAAGACGTTAGCTTGCAATCGTCCACCGCAAATTGCAAGCACTTGCCAACATTATCGGTTTTCAGGTCGCCGGCGCGATACCCGACCAGGGGGCACCGCACCTTAATGAGACGCTACACGAGCAGTCTCAGCAACTGGTAGAGCTGCCACAGGCTACGCACGTTGAAGTGCGTGCCGTCAACCGTGGCGTTCGCCTCGCCATCGCCCATATGGACGATCACGGTGCGCCCGTTCACGGTCAGACTACCGTGCATCGTGATATGATTCATCTTGCAACCTTGTTGATTAAAGGCGCAAGCCGGTAATCAACGCAAAGGCCCGATGCTGCAAACGTCGGGCCTTTTCTTATCGGCTCACGCCGATCGGCCCGTCATATCAACGGGGACACCGCATGTTACGGCATCACAAACCAATATATCAGCACCCCGGCGGCAATCAAGAAGACAGGTTCCAGAAAAAGAAAAAAAGGGCCTGGGCATGTTGCCCAGGCCTCGGTTCGCGGACAGGGCGAGATTCGAACTCGCGGAGGGTTGCCCCTCAACGGTTTTCAAGACCGTCTCTTTAGGCCGCTCAGACACCTGTCCTGATGCGCGTTCACACGCGCAAGTATTCATTATACAGAAGGGAGGGATGTTGATATTCGGCAGTGCGGTCGGTCTTGGATTCGCCTGCTGGCTATCAGCGATCTCTCCCTCAGTAATCTCTCCCTCAGTCAGCTACGCTGACAGCTCCCTCATCAGAGGGAGCTAAAGCACGATGAGACTCAGGCCTCCCACTTCGTGGGCTCGATAACTTCCTTGCCGCCCATGTAGGCGCGCATGGCCTTCGGGATCTCGATGGAGCCGTCCTTCTGCTGGTGGTTCTCCATGATGGCGACCAGCCAACGGGTGGTGGCCAACGTGCCGTTCAGGGTGGAGACCGGGCGGGTGCCGCCGTCTTCCATACGCTCGCGGATGTTCAGGCGGCGAGCCTGGTACTCGGTGCAGTTCGAGGTGGAGGTGAGCTCGCGGTAACGGCCCTGGGTCGGCACCCAAGCCTCGCAGTCGAACTTACGGGCGGCGGAGGAACCGAGGTCGCCGGCGGCGGTATCGATGATGCGGTAGGGCACCTCGACCTTGGCGAGCATCTCCTGTTCCATGGCCAGCAGGTGCTCGTGCTCCTTGTAGGAGTCCTCCTGCTTGGCGTAAACGAACATCTCCACCTTGTCGAACTGGTGGACGCGGATGATGCCGGAAGTATCCTTGCCTGCGGCACCGGCCTCGCGGCGGTAGCAGGAGGACCAACCGCAGTAGCGCAGCGGGCCGTTGCCGAGGTCGAGGATCTCGTTCTCGTGCATGCCGGCGAGCGCCACTTCGGAAGTGCCGACCAGGTACTGGTCATCGGGCTCGCGCAGACGGTAGATCTCGTCGGCGTGGGAGTTCAGGAAGCCGGTGCCGCGCATGACCTCGGGGCGCACGAGCGTCGGGGTGATGGCCAGCGTGAAGCCGTGCTCTTCGGCCTGGTCCACGGCCATGGTGAGCATGGCAATCTGCATGCGGGCCACCTGGCCACGCAGGAAATAGAAGCGGGAGCCGCCGACCTTGACGCCGCGGCGCATGTCGATGCCGGCCACGCCGGTGCCGAGGGTCAGGTGGTCCTTGGGCTCGAAGCCTTCGGCCGCGAAGTCGCGAATCTGGCCAACCTTCTTGACGACCACGTAGTCATCCTCGCCGCCTTCGGGAGCTTCGGGCTCCACGATGTTGGAGAGCTTCCACATGGCGGTGGTGTATTCCTCGGCTGCGGAATCGGCCTTGGACTTGTATTCGGAGACCTTCTGGGACAGTTCCTTGGTTTCGGCGATGAGCTTGGCCTTCTCGTCCGCCGGGGCGGAGGCGACCTTCTTGCCGATTTCCTTCTGCTGGGCGCGAGCCTCTTCGAAGGCCTTCAGCGCCTCACGACGTGCGGTGTCGGAGGAGAGCACTTCGTCGACGAGCTCCACGGACTCGCCGCGCTTGCGCTGGGATTCCTTGACGATATCGGTGTGTTCACGGATGAATTGAATATCAAGCATGGGCACCAGACTAGCCGCGTAAGCAGACACCGACAATGGCCGAATGCGCGGGAGTCACGCGGAAATCACAGGGAAGCCCGGGAAAGTCCGCGGATGGGTCCACCCGGCCAATTTCGTCAGATGAGACGCGATTGAACCATAATCACGCCCCACGGGGCTGTTGCGTGCAGGAAATGTTCACGTACGGCGCACCATGGCCGCAAACGACCTCCCCACCGATAACAATAGGAGCCATGCCTCAGCCTGCCCTCACCGTGTTTCTGATCATCGCCGCAATCGCCATTGTGGTGGTGCTCATCGCCGTCATCGTCATCGCTCTGCGCGCGCAGCGCCGCCGCAAGCTGGCTCAGACGCTGGAGAAGCGCCGGGACGACGAGGTGCAGTACGCCTTCATCGTGAATCCGTCCAAACCGCAGGCCGAAGCCCGCAGGCTGCATATCCAGAGGTTCTGCGAGGCCAAGGGGCTCAATCGCATCCGCTTCTACGACACCCAGCTTGACAAGGACGGCAGGGTCTGCGCGCTTGAGGCGCTGGAGGACGGCGCCGACGTGGTGATCGCGGTCGGCGGCGACGGCACGGTGCGCACGGTGGCGAGCGCCGTCTCCGGCACCGGCCATGCGCTGGGCATCATCCCCATCGGCACCGGCAACCTGTTTGCCCGCAATATGGGCGTTCCCGTGGACGATATCGACGCCGCGCTGACCGTGGCCACCTCCCACGGCTCCCGCCTGGTGGACATGGGCCGTCTCACCCTGCTCGACCACCCGGAGGACGACCACGGCCACGCCTTCCTCATCATCGCCGGCATCGGCTTCGATGCGGCCATGATCGACGCCACCAACCCCGAGCTCAAGGCGAACATCAGCTGGCTCGCCTACTTCGTGGGCGGCGTGAAGAACCTGTTCGCGCCGAAGTTCCGCGGCACGCTGACAGTCACCAGCGCCGACGGCTCGACCCACACCATCAAGAATCTCGATTTCCGCACGGTGATGGCCGGCAACTGCGGCCAGATTCCCATGTTCTCGCTGATGCCGGCGGCATCCTATGACGATGGTCTGCTGGACTTCGAAATCATCGACACCACCGGCGGCATCCTCGGCTGGGCCAACCTGTTCGGCGACGTGGTGCACCAGACGATCATCGGCAAGCCCGAACAGAACCCGCTGTCCACGAACTCGACCATCGAACAGGTTCAGGGCGTCAGTGCCGAAATCACATTGGAAAAGCCGGCCAAAGCGCAGGTGGACGGCGACATGCTACCGGAGACCAAACATATTCGTTTCTCAGTGGATCATCGCGCGCTGATCGTGCGCGTACCCGACGCCTCCGCGCTGGAAAAGACCGCACAGGCCGCTGCCTCAAACGCCACCTCGGATTTCGCCGAAATGACCGGCACGCTCGAGCCGATTCGCTGATCCGCTACGATGCGTGGCCGGTGACTCGGGCGACGTGCATTGCCAGATAGGCGGTTTCGTCGTCGCTGATATCCGTGTCGAGGCGCAGTTCGAGCAGGGAGGCGATGGTTCGCGCGCATCGTAGCGCGGCGGGATAGGACTCACGAATCACCTTCATCACCGGTGCCGGCTCATCCGTCAGTTGCTGGTGCTGGTGGATGCGTACGAACAGGTAACGCAGATGGGTGATGAACCTGCCCACATTCACGGAACTGCGGTCCAACGTGATGCCGTAGCTGTGGTCGATAATGTCAAGCAGTTGCTGGATCACGCCCGTCATCGTATACGTATAGGACAGGTCGCCGGTGGCGAAGCCGGCGTTGACCAGATGCATGGCAAGCGCGGTGGCCTCGCCGTCCGGCAGCGTGACGTCGAGCCGCGCATTGAGCGATGCGAGCATCGCACGCCCCTGCGCGTATTCCTGCGGGTACAGGTTGCTCACCTCGCCGAGCAGCGGGTAGGTAATGTCGATGCCGCGCCGCACCCGCTCCACCGCATTCGCCACGTGATCCGACAAGGCCATGACCAGCGTGGTGCTGCCGGTCTCACGCTCCCCCAGTCCGGCTTCCTGCATGGATTCGACGACCACGCGGATGATTTCGGGCGGAATGTCCGCCAGCATCTGCGCCAGATGGTCCGGGTCACGCCCGTCCGACGGCACGAAGGTGCGCACGACTTTCGACTCGTCGACCGTCTGCCCCGGCTTGGCCTGGAACCCCAGTCCACGGCCGGTGAGAATCACCTCACCGCCGTCGCCGCCTTTGGCGAGCACGACGTTGTTGTTGAACACTCGCAGTATTTCCATGGCATCCTTTCGCAACGTCATTGTTCCACATCGATGATCGGGCTGCCGGCTGATACGGTTTTGCAGTCACCGCCGTTGTTGTCGCCGCTACCGTCGCCGATCAACGGCGTGACCACGGTCAGTTCAGCGGCGTTGACCACCGTCACCACCACCACAACGCTGTGCCCGGCCGCCGCGACTTTGCCGAAATCCACGGTGGCCAGTGGCTCTCCCGCCGCGATCCGCTCGCCTTTAGCCACGACCACAGCGAATCCCTCGCCATCCATATCGACGGTGTCAATGCCGATATGAACCAGCACCTCGATGCCGCCATCGGTTTTAATGCCGAAGGCATGGCCGGTTCGGGCCACGGTTTTCAGCATGCCACTGACCGGTGCGAGCACGGCTGTCTCACCGGTCGTCTCCGGCACGACGCCTACACCCTCCCCCAGCGCGCGGGAGGCGAACACCGGATCGCCAGTCGCTTCCAGATTCACCAGCCGGCCGGCGACCGGCGACAAGATGGCGTTGGAGTCAAGAGCCCGATCAGGGGCAGCCCGCGATGGAGAATCTTCCGCAGACTCCACATCCGACACGGTCGTGTCAATCCCCCTCGCCATATCCTGCGGGCGTGCGTTCTCGCCCGCCGAGACCATCTGCGCCTCCGTGGCGCGCGGCGGCGTACGGTACCCGAACAGCACCGTCAGCACCATCGCCATTACAAACGCAACGGCGATGGACAGCGCGTACACCCACATCCGATCGAACACCGGAATCGTCAGCAACGAGGAGAAGGCGAATGCCGTAGTCGTAACGCCCCGGACCATCTGGCCGGATGGCAGCACGGACGGGAACAGCCAGCCGAACACCGCGCTGGTCACTCCGCCGGCCGCGCAGCCGGCGAGCAGCCAGCGGTAGACGCGGCGGTGATGCAGATGGATGCCGTACAGGCTCAGTTCCGAAACGCCACCCAGCAATCCCGCGAGCAACGCCCCCACCGCGGTCTGCCGCATGGCCGAATCCTTGCCGCGTACGGCCAGCACGAGCACGCCGGCGGTGGCACCGAAGCAGGCGAAGTTCCATACACCCATCGGACCTTGGACGAAGTCGTAGCCGAGCGTCTGAATGTTCATCAGTATCAGGGCGTTCAACGGCCAGTGCAGACCGAGCGGCACGAGAAACGGGTAGAGCATCGGGATGATGAGCGCGAACAGGAATGGCACGTGCGCGTTAAGCCATGCTGTGGCCGCTCCCAGCCCGCTGCCGAGCCATATTCCCAGAGGCCCGATAACCAGTATGGTGAGCGCAAAAACGACGACCAGTGAGAGGAATGGCACGAACACCAGCTGTACGCTGTCGGGAATGACGCGCTTCAGCCCGCGGTAGACCACGGCGAGCACGGCGGCCATGAGCAATGGTACGAAGATGTTGCCACTGTAGTCGTTGAGTTGAATCGGTATGCCGAACGCCGACACGGTGCAGGTTTCGGCGCCGAATACGGCGGTGGCCGAGCATTGAATCTCCCCGGAGAGAGCGCTGGATACGGACGTCCCGGACATTCCGGACATCACGCCAGTAAACTGCGGGGTCATCAGCGCGGCCATAATCGCGCCGCCGAGCCAGGGGTCGACGTCCAGTTTCTTGGCCGCATTGTAGGCGATCATAATCGGCAGAACGGTGAACACACCCTCCCAAATCGCCTTGAGTAGTATCCAGCCGGCGGAGGTCTCGCCGTCAGGCACGATGCCGAGTGCAACGATCACGTTGACGATGGCGATGACCAGCGAGGCACCGAGCAGTACACCCAGAATCGGGCGGAACGAGTCAGACAGGTAGTCGAAAAACGCGGCAGCCCGGGCACGGGCGGCACTGCCCCACTCGCGGATGGTACGAGGCATGAAGTGACGGGATGTATTGGCTGGGCCGTGACTCTGCTCGGTGTCGGTATCACGCAATGGTGCGACGTCGTCGGAAAGGTTCGGCGCGGACTGCGTAGGCTGCGTAGGCTGAGTGGATTGCGTTGACTGAGTGGATTGCGTTGACTGAGTGGATTGCGTTGACTGAGTGGATTGCGCGGACTGCGTTGGCCGCGACGCCGCCGATGGTAATTGCGTTGCCGGAGTCAATCGCGCTGCCTGCATCCGAACGATCTGCTCGTACACCGAGGCGACCGCTCCGCCGATGATGACCTGATAACGATTGCCGGTTCGCGGGAATGCGCCGAGGACTCCGGGGATGGATTCGAGACCGTGCTGGCTGACCTGGCCGGCGTCGTCCAGTTCGAAGTGCAGTCGCGTGGCGCAATGGGTCAGGTTGGTGATGTTCGCGGAGCCGCCGACGGCATCAACGATGCACGCCGCAATCACTGCAGGCGTTGCGTTCGATGCGTTCGCCACGGTTCCTCCTTGCTGCCGTATGCCACTGTGTTCCATTATCGGCGCTGGGTGCCCCAAAAGCACGGCAATGCCGGCAAAGCATCGCGAAACGGCAACTATGCGCTACGGTGCTCCGCGATAGCGTTCCGCTATGGTGTTCCGCCGCACCCGTTCTCCGTATTTGCCGCAGCGCCCATTCCGACTTCATTCCACCATGCAGAATCCTGCAATCGTTGTCAAAAATCATCGTTTTTTGCCGCCTATTCGGAGTGTCGCGACCGAGAAAGTCGTATCCTATCTTTCACACACGTTGCGTAGCAGGGTTGTTACTCAAAATGAGGCAAGACCTGGAGTGACGTGGAATTTGCGTATCGTAATATGCGAATTCCACGTTGTTCCAGGTCTTTTTTGTTTTCGGGCGACTTCAGGCAATCGAAGCCTGACCTTGCATGCGGCAGAGGGGCCACGCGGCAGGCGCGGCCCGTCAACGGCGAAAGGACAAGGCAATGACGACGACGGCATCACCCGTATCGAAGCAGACGGCATCCGCGGCACAGGAGACCGGCGCAACCGGTGCAGCGGCCACCGCAATCGAAACCATCGAAACCGGCGTGGCCGGGGTGGCGGACGCGGCCACAAACGCGGCAGCAAACGCAATCGAGGACCTCGAAGCCGCCGAATCACGCGGCTTCTCCACGCGCTTCCCGCTCAACAGCGCATTCATCTTCACCTTCGGCGCGCTCGGCGGCATGCTGTTCGGTTTCGACACCGGCATTATCTCCGGCGCCTCCCCGCTTATCGAATCGGACTTCGGCCTGAGCGTCTCTCAGACCGGCTTCATCACCTCCTCGGTGCTGATCGGCTCGTGCGCAGGTGCGTTGTCGATCGGCGCGCTGTCTGACCGGTTCGGCCGCAAGAAGCTGCTCATCGTCTCCGCGCTGCTGTTCCTGCTCGGCTCAGGCCTGTGCGCCTCCTCCACCGGATTCGCGATGATGGTGTGCGCCCGCATCATCCTGGGCCTCGCGGTCGGCGCGGCTTCTGCCCTGACCCCGGCGTACTTGGCCGAACTGGCGCCGAAGGAGCGTCGCGGCTCGCTGTCCACGCTCTTCCAGCTCATGGTCACCTTCGGCATTCTGCTGGCCTACGCCTCCAACCTCGGATTCCTGAACCACAACCTCTTCGGCATCCGCGACTGGCGCTGGATGCTCGGTTCGGCGCTGGTGCCGGCCGCCTTGTTGCTGCTCGGCGGCCTGCTGCTGCCCGAATCCCCGCGTTATCTGGTGAACAAGGGCGACACCTGCAACGCCTTCAAAGTGCTTACGCTGATTCGCAAGGACGTGGATCAGACCCAGGTGCAGATTGAGCTGGACGAAATCAAGGCCGTGGCCGCACAGGACACCAAGGGTGGCGTGCGCGAACTGTTCCGTATCGCTCGTCCGGCGCTGGTGGCCGCCATTGGCATCATGCTGTTCCAGCAGCTCGTGGGCATCAACTCGGTGATCTACTTCCTGCCGCAGGTGTTCATCAAGGGCTTCGGCTTCCCTGAAGGCGACGCGATCTGGGTGTCGGTGGGCATCGGCGTGGTGAACTTCGTGAGCACCATCGTGGCCACGCTTATCATGGATCGTTTCCCGCGCAAGGGCGTGCTGATCTTCGGTTCCATCGTGATGACCGTTTCGCTCGCAGTGCTCGCCGTGATGAACTTCGTGGGCGACGTGGCCGTGCTGGCCGTGCCGACGATGATTCTCATCGCTTTCTATATCCTCGGCTTTGCGGTCTCGTGGGGCCCGATCGCCTGGGTGCTTATCGGCGAGATCTTCCCGCTGAGCGTGCGCGGCATCGGCTCCTCCTTCGGCTCGGCGGCGAACTGGCTGGGCAACTTCATCGTCTCCCAGTTCTTCCTCGTGCTGCTCGATGCGTTCGGCAACAATGTGGGCGGCCCGTTCGCGATTTTCGGCGTGTTTTCGGCCCTGTCCATCCCGTTCGTGATGCGCTTGGTGCCCGAGACCAACGGCAAGTCGCTGGAGGAAATCGAGGAGGAAATGACCAAGCGCTAGACAACCGGCACACGATTCGCACAAAAGTTGACAACTCTTAACATAATCGTACCCAACGTGGCGAAAAAACGTGGCAGAATAGGGAGCATGGTAGCAAACAATGCGGGTCAGCCCGCCACCCCAGCAGATCTGATCAATGTCGATGAGGTTATCGGCAAATACTATGACCTCGTCCCCGATCCCGAAGTCCCCGAGCAGCGTGTCATCTTCGGCACCTCCGGCCACCGCGGATCGTCCCTGAAGACCTCGTTCAACGAGGCCCACATCATCGCCATCTCCCAGGCCATCGCCGAATACCGCAAGAAGGCCGGCGTCACCGGCCCGCTGTACCTCGGCTCCGACACCCACGCGCTGTCCGGCCCGGCCAAGAAGACCGCCATCGAGGTGCTCGTCGCCAACGGCGTGCACGTACGCGTCGATTCCCGTGACGACTTCGTGCCCACCCCGGTGGTCTCCCAGGCCATCCTGACCCACAACCGTGCGGCCGACGGCACCCAGCGCTTCGAGGGCGAGGGCCTCGCCGACGGCATCGTCGTCACGCCGTCCCACAACCCGCCCACCGACGGTGGCTTCAAGTACGACCCCGTCACCGGCGGCCCGGCTCCGGCCGAGACCACCAATGCCATCGCCGCTCGCGCCAACGAGCTGCTCGGCGACTTCAAGTCCATCAAGCGTGTGCCCTACGAGGAGGCCATCAAGTCCGAGTACGTCGAGGGCTTCGACTTCCGCGAGCACTACGTGGACGACCTGGAGAACGTCATCGACTTCGACGTGATCCGCAACTCCGGCGTGCGTCTGGGCATCGATCCGCTCGGCGGCGCTTCCGTGAACTACTGGCCGCTCATCAACGAGAAGTACGGCCTGAACATCGGCGTGGTGCGTCCTGAGGTCGACCCGACCTGGCGCTTCATGACCATCGACCACGACGGCAAGATCCGCATGGACCCGTCTTCCCCGTACGCCATGAAGGGCCTGGTCGACGAGCTCAACGCCGGCGCTTGGGACAAGTACGATCTGGTCGGCGGCACCGACCCGGACGCCGACCGTCACGGCATCGTCTGCCCGAACTGGGGCGTGATGAACCCGAACCACTACATCGCCGTGTGCGTGGAGTACCTGTTCGGCGGCAACCGTCCGGGCTGGCCTGAGGGCGCAGCCGTGGGCAAGACGCTGGTCTCCTCTTCTCTGATCGACCGCGTGGCCGCATCGATCAACGCGAAGGTCATCGAAGTGCCGGTGGGCTTCAAGTGGTTCGTGGACCCGCTGTTCAGCGGCGAAGTCGCCTTCGGCGGCGAGGAGAGCTCCGGCATGAGCTTCCTGCGCAAGGACGGCCGCGTGTGGACCACCGA
>OGCN01000979.1_pt1 | contig 41923 bp, 38 predicted proteins | sample 1570181 | NCBI WGS metagenome assembly OGCN01 (sample SAMEA4370584, study PRJEB24528) | human gut metagenome | reverse complement strand
AGGGCTGCTACGATAAGGCCAAGGCCTACACTCCCATCAACGAGAACAAGGCAAAGCTGGCTGCATACTGCGTCAACGACAAGAACTTCCACGACTCCGCCACCCTGTGCAACTGGATGTGGCCCATGACCCAGTCTCCCTCCAAGGAGCGCGAGTACCACGGCGACCTGGATCTGCAGGCAGACTTTATGACTGCTGTTACCGGCGAGACCTATACCCAGGCCGATCTGCAGGAGGACGGTGCCCGCATCACCCAGATGCTGCGCGCGATGACCGCCATCAGCTTCCAGCAGAACTGCGGCAGCGCAAACCTGCGTCAGGAGCACGATGCCATCTGCGATTGGGTGTTCGATAAGGACCCCGACTTCAAGGCATTTGAGGAAGGCACCACCAAGCTGGACCGTGCCGACATGGAAAAGGCAAAGGATCTGTTCTACGACATCTTCGGCTGGGACCGCACCACCGGTGTGCCCACCCGCGAGACGCTGGAGAAGTATGATCTGGCTGACATGGCCGATGATCTGGAAAAGCGCGGCATCTACGCCCAGAACACCGCAGCAGCTGAATAAATCCCATAGAAAGAGGAACGATCGTCATGTTGTTTGGCAGACGTAAACCCGGCTACACCACCACTGTGGACAGCAGCGTGGACCCGGAGCAGGCCGTTCTGGACCTGCAGAAGGCAGAGCTGGCCGCCAAGAAAAAGCCCAAGGCAGAGGTGTTCGACATCGATGCCGCCAGCGAGACGGCCCGCCGCCTGAAGGAAACGGGCAGCAGCTTTGACGGCAGCGCCGCCAAGACCGGCGAGGATGTGATCGCCGCCGTGGAGCGGGAGACCGCAGAACTTGCAGCAATGCAGGCTGCCGGGGCCGCACCCGAAGCCGCCGAAACTGTGCAGGAAGAGGCTGCAAAGCCTCAGCTGCTGGATTTTCTGGCCGGTGAGCCGGAGGTTGAAAACGATCCCTTTGCGGATCAGCCCACCCAGACCGCGCCGGAGCTGCCGGAGCTGACCCCCGCACAGGAGCTGGCCGGTTACATCCGTTCCCGCAGCGCCGCCGCGCTTATCACGCCCCACGCACTGCTGGTCAGTGAGGTAGAGAACGCTGACGAGCTGCTGGCTCAGATGCCGCAGGACCCCCAGTGTGAGGATATCGTTGTCCGTGCAGGCGCAAAGGATACCTACTATTACTCCAACGCCAACATGAGCGACAACTACGCTATGATCGCCCAGCTCATTGAGGACAAAGACCTCTGTGTCATGTTTGCTGAGATGGTGCGCTTCAACGCACGGGTCTACCCCAGTGCTACCCCGCTGAAGTACTTCCAGCGCTCCCCCTACGGCCTTGCGCCGGAGGAGATCGAGCAGACCTGGAAGACCATGCAGGGCAGGCCGGAGTTTGCCGACATCGAGGAGCTGACCAACAATCAGAACGAGCGGTTCCTCTTCTCCACCCAGCACCTCACCCGCCGCTATGCAAAAGCCATCAGCGACGTGGATGATTTCTGCGACTAAAAGATCATGCACAATTGAATAGGGTACAAGAGCTTCTTTGAGCAAGGCTGTCTAAACCCCGCAGGGGGCAGGACACCGCGCCGCAATGCTAAGGGCCAACGCCGGCATTCAAGGGTGGCAGGGGAAACCCGGCCGCCTTCCCGCAGAAGAAACGCTGCAATTTGAAAAAAAGAACTCCTCCCATCCACCGTTCCGGAGCGTTGCCTCCTTCCCGCTGCTGCAACAGCGGAAAAGGAAGCGGCTCCCTCGGCGTGGCGGCCTGCAAGCCGCCGCTCCGGGCCATGTTCGGTTTTTTGCGGGGGCGTTTTGATTTTCGGTCAGAACGTCTCCGCTTTTTTTCACCTGCCGATCGAAAAGAGATCTCCCCGGGAGTTTGTCCGGGCCATAGCGGGCAAACTGTGTCCCGGGGAGCGATGGAGGATTTTTGCAATGAAACAGCCTTTTTGCACGCCAGCCCAGGCTCTGCGCCGGGTGCTGGATGCTGCTGCGGCTCTCCCGGTGCCTGCCACGGAGCGGGTGCCGCTGGATGATGCCTGTGGGCGGATCGCAGCCCGAGACCTGTGCGCCCGGATGGATCAGCCCCCTTTTGACCGGAGCCCTCTGGATGGCTATGCCCTTCACAGCGCCGACACGGCCGGGGCGGGGGAGGAAACCCCTGTCACCCTGCCGGTGGTGATGAAGCTCTACGCCGGGGATGCCCCCGCCGCTGTCCTGCCTGCCGGGTGTGCCGCCCGGATCATGACCGGTGCACCCCTGCCCCCGGGCGCGGACTGCGTTCTGATGCAGGAACTGACCGACAGCGGGGAGGAGCAGGTGCGCATTTACGCCCAGCTCCAGCCCAACGCCAATGTGGTGTTCCGGGGTGAGGATATCGCCGCCGGTGCCCCCATTGCTGCCGCCGGAACTGTGCTGACCCCGGCGCACATCGGTGTGCTGGCCGGTCAGGGCATCCCGGATGCCGAGGTCTTTCGCCCCCTGACCGTGGGTGTTCTTGCTACCGGCAGTGAGCTGCTGGAAGCGGGTGAGGCCTGGGCTCCCGGCAAGATCTACGATGCCAACGGGATCCAGAATGCCGCCCGCCTGCGGCAGCTGGGCTTTGCCGTGGAGCGCACCCACTGCTCGGATGACCCGGAGGAGATCGCCGCCCGGATGAAAGACCTGCTCACCCGGTGTGATGCGGTGATCACCAGCGGCGGTGTTTCGGTGGGGCAGAAGGATTACCTGCCCACAGTGCTGGAAATGCTGCACGCGGAGCCTGTTTTTGCCGGGGTGGCCCAGAAGCCCGGCAGCCCCATGATCGCTGCACAGGTGGGAGAAAAGCTGGTGTTCTGCCTGTCCGGCAATCCCTTTGCCGCTGCTGCCACGCTGGAGCAGTATGCCGTTCCGGCCCTGCTGCGGGCCGCAGGGCGGCGGGAAGAGGACTGCATCCCGGTGCACACCCGGGGCAGGCTGACCACCGGCTTTTCCAAGCCCAGCAAGGGAACCCGCTTCTTGCGGGCCAGAGCGCTGGGCGGCCTGGTGGAGATCCCCGGCGAGGGCAATGCGGAGGCGCATTCCTCGGGCAGTCTGTCGGCCATGATGGGCTGCAACTGCCTGGTGGAGCTGCCTGCGGGCAGCGGCCCGGTGGCTCCGGGCGAAGAAGTGGAGGTACTGAACTTTGTACAGTGAAAAGAAACAGGCGCTTGCTGCCGAGCTGAGCCTGAAGCGCCCGGCTGTGCTGGCTGTGAGCGGTGCGCACAACAGCGGCAAAACGACTTTGTTGGAAAAACTCATCCCCCTGCTGCGGGCACGGGGCCTGAAGGTGGGGGTCATCAAGCATGACGGCCACGATTTCACCCCCGACGTGCCGGGCACCGACAGCTTCCGCCTGCGGGAGGCCGGGGCCGAGGGCGTGGCGGTCTTTTCGGGCAGCCGCTACCTGCTGACGGAGGAATTCCGCCTGAACGAGCAGGATCTGCTGGCCCTGTTTGAGCGCCACGGCTATGATCTGGTGCTGATGGAGGGCTTCAAGGAGAGCGGCTGGCCCAAGATCGAGGTGGTGCGCAAGGCTGTCTCGGAGGAGCCTGTCTCCTTTGAGCCGCTGGCCATCGTGGGGGATGTTCCGGGCGCGGATTTTGCACTGGACGAGCCCGCAGCGCTGGCCGACTGGATCGCTGCACAGATGCCTGCATTGTAACAGGGGGAGGAAGAAACCATGAAACTGATCCGTACCGAAGACGCGGCAGGGCAGGTGCTCTGCCACGATATCACCCAGATCATCCCGGGTGAATTCAAGGGGGCCCGCTTCAAAAAGGGCCACATCATTCAGCCTGAGGATATTCCGGTGCTGCTGAGCATCGGCAAGGAAAACCTCTATGTCTGGGAGAAAAAGCCCGGCATCCTCCACGAGGACGAAGCTGCCGCCCTGCTTTACAAGGCCGCTGCCGGTCAGAATATCCACGGCACCGAGCCCCGGGAGGGCAAGATCGAACTGATCGCCGACTGCGACGGTCTGCTCAAGATCGACCGCAGGGCCCTGCTGGCAGTGAACAGCACCCCCCAGATGATGATCGCCACGATCCACGGCGATCTGCCTGTGAAAAAGGGAGCCAAGCTGGCTGGTACCCGCATCATCCCGCTGGTCATTGAGCAGGAGAAGATGGAGGCCATGCAGGTTGCTGCCGGGCCGAAGCCCATCCTGAACGTGCTGCCCTTCCACCAGAAGAAGTTTGCCGTTATCAACACCGGCAGCGAGGTGTTCAAGGGCCGCATTGAGGACAAGTTTACCCCCATCCTCGAGCAAAAGCTGGCGGTGTATGGCTGTGAGATGGCCTTCCACAAGGTCTGCGACGATGACCCGGCGGGCATCACGGCCGCCATTCTGGAAGCAAAGGCCGCAGGCTGTGAGCTGATCTTTACCACCGGCGGCATGAGCGTGGACCCGGACGACCGCACCCCGCTGGCCATCAGGAACACCGGGGCCGAGATCGTTACCTACGGTGCGCCCGTGCTGCCCGGTGCCATGTTCCTGGTCAGCTATCTGGACGGTGTGCCGGTCTGCGGCCTGCCCGGCTGTGTGATGTACGCCAAGCGTACCATTTTTGACCTGCTGTTGCCCCGTCTGCTGGCCGATGACCTCATTACCGCCGAGGATATCGCCCGTCTGGGCGAGGGCGGCCTCTGCCTGGGCTGCGCCGAGTGCCACTGGCCCAACTGCGGCTTCGGACACTGCTGAAACCCTCTCAGTCAAAGCCTTTCGGCTTTGCCAGCTCCCCCGAAGGGGGAGCTTAACTAAGGTGAAAAAGTATGAGTGAAAATAATCTGACACATTTTGATGCCGCCGGAAACGCCGTGATGGTGGACGTGAGCGAAAAGCCCGTCACGGCCCGGGAGGCCACAGCCCACGGCATCATTACCATGAATGCGGATGCCTTTGCTGCCGTGGAAAGCGGCACCGTGAAAAAAGGCGATGTGCTGGGCGTGGCCCGGGTGGCCGGCATCATGGCCACCAAGCGCACCAGCGAGCTGATCCCCCTGTGCCACCCGCTGCCGCTGACCAAGGTGCAGATCGAGTTTGACCTGCTGCCCGAGCGCCGGGCTGTGGAAGCGCGCTGCACGGTCAAGACCAGCGGCGTGACCGGCGTGGAGATGGAGGCCCTGACCGGCGTTTCCACCGCCCTGCTCACCATCTATGACATGTGCAAGGCCGTGGATAAGGGCATGGAGCTGGGCGAGATCCATCTGGTGGAAAAGACCGGCGGCAAGAGCGGACATTACATCCGGGCGGAGGGCGGCTATGTTTGATTCCAAGGGCCGCAAGATCCACTATCTCCGCCTTTCCGTGACCGACCTGTGCAACCTACGCTGCCGCTACTGTATGCCGGATGGCGTGGACAAGCTGGAACGGGAGGATATCCTGACCTACGAAGAATTCCTGCGCCTTGCCGCTCTGTTTGCCCGGTGCGGGGTGGATACCGTGCGGGTCACCGGCGGCGAACCGCTGGTGCGCAAGGGCGTGGAGCAGCTGGTCAAAGGGCTGAAAGCCATCCCCGGCATCCGGAAGGTCACCATGACCACCAATGCCGTCCTGTTGGAGCAGCAGCTGCCCGCCCTGCTGGAGGCCGGGCTGGACAGCGTGAACATCAGTCTGGATACGCTGGACCCCGCCCTGTTTGCAAAGATCACGGCCCGGGATGAATTTGCCGCCGTGCAGGCGGGCATCCATGCCGCGCTGGAAAGCGGCATTCCGGTCAAGCTGAACTGCGTGCCCCAGGTGGGCGTAAACGAAGGTGAGCTGGAAGCGCTGGCCGCTCTGGCACAGGATAAGCCCCTGCAGGTGCGGTTCATCGAGATGATGCCCATCGGCTACGGGGCGGCCATGCCCTGTATCTCCGGCCCGGAGCTGCTGGCCCGCTTCCGTAGGCGCTGGCCGGAGCTGGCCCCGCTGCCCGGGGCAGCATGTGCCGCGCTGGGCGACGGCCCGGCGGTCTATTACACCGTGCCGGGCTGGAAAGGGGACATCGGCTTCATTGCCGCTGTCCACGGCAAGTTCTGCGCCTCCTGCAACCGGGTGCGGCTGACCAGTCAGGGCTTTCTGCGCCCCTGCCTTGCCAGTGAGGCCGGATGTGACCTGAAAGCCCTGTTGCGCGGCGGTGCGTCTGACGAAGAGCTGCTGAATGCTATCCGTACCACCATCTGGGAAAAGCCCCAGGAACATCATTTTGAATTGAAACAGGACATCCCCGCGACCCGGGGCATGTACCGAATTGGAGGATAAATCTATGGGAAAACTTCTGGCGATCTGCACCAGCCCCCAGCGGGGCACAGTCAAGACCGAAGTGGAAAGCGCACGCCTGACCCCGGAATGGGGCATTGAGACCGATGCCCACGGCGGGAACTGGCACCGTCAGGTCAGCCTGCTGAGTGCCGAAAAGATCGAGAACTTCCGCAAGAAGATCTGGGTGGACTACGGTGCCTTTGGCGAGAATCTGGTGGTGGAGGGCTACGATTTCCGCAATCTGCCCGTGACCAGCCGCTTTGCCATCGGGGACGTGGTGCTGGAAATGACCCAGATCGGCAAAGAGTGCCACAACGACTGCGTCATCAAGCAGAAGACCGGCGAGTGCATCATGCCCCGGGAGGGTGTGTTTGCCCGGGTGCTGCAGGGCGGCGAGATCCACGTGGGGGACGAGGTGACCCTGCTGCCCCCGCAGGAAAATCCGCCCCTGCGCGCTGCCGTCATCACCCTTTCCGACAAGGGCAGCCGTGGTGAGCGGGAGGACAAGAGCGGCCCCCTGATCGTGGAGATGCTCACCGCTGCAGGCTATCAGGTGGAGGAGACCATGATCCTGCCCGATGAGGCAAAGGCCCTGAAGGCACAGCTCATCCGGCTGGCCGATGGCCGTCAGGTCAACCTGATCCTGACCACCGGCGGCACCGGCTTTGCCCCCCGGGATATCACCCCGGAAGCCACCTATGCCGTGGCGGACCGCAACGCCCCCGGCATTGCTGAGGCCATGCGTTACCATAGCCTGAGCATCACCCCGCGCGGGATGCTCAGCCGTGCCGCCAGCGTGCTGCGGGGCAAGACCCTCATCGTCAACCTGCCCGGCAGCCCCAAGGCCGTGAAAGAGAATCTGGAGTACATCCTGCCCAGCCTGGAGCACGGGGTACGCATTGCCGCCGGGCTGGACGGCGAGTGCGCCCGCAAATAAGCCTGTTTCACCGCCGCGGCGCTGCTTTTGGTGCCGGGCGTGAAATAAAAGTATAACAGATACCCATTGTAAGGAGCAAGACTATGAAAACTATGATCTCCCGCCGCAGTTTCCTGTGCGCTGCCGGCATCGCATCCGCATCTGCTGTTCTGACCGCCTGCGGCGGCTCCTCCAGCAGCACTGCATCTTCCACCGCATCCTCCGCTGCCGCCTCCTCTGAGGCTGCCTCCGGCGAGAGCGTGGAGCTGATCGTTTTTGCTGCCGCCTCCCTGACCGAGACCCTGAACGCCATTGCCGAGACCTACTCCGCAGAGAACCCCGGCGTGACCTTCAGCTTCAACTTTGATTCTTCCGGAACCCTCAAGACCCAGATCCAGGAGGGTGCGGACTGCGACCTGTTCATCTCCGCCGGTCAGAAGCAGATGAACCAGCTGGACAGCACCGCTTCCGCTGAGGTGAACACCGAGGGTCTGGACTTTGTGGATGCCGAAAGCCGTGTGGATCTGCTGGAGAACAAGGTCGTGCTCTGTGTGCCTGAGAGCAGCGACAAGGGGATTGACAGCTTCGACAGCCTGGCCGAGCACCTGAAGGCAAAGGATATCCTGTTCTGCATGGGCAACAGTGATGTGCCCGTGGGTCAGTACACCCAGAAGATCCTGGCTTACTATGATCTGGATGAGGCAGCTCTGGCTGCTGCCGGTGTCATCACCTACGGTTCCAACGTCAAGGAAGTCACCACCCAGGTCAGCGAGGCCAGCGTGGATGCCGGTGTCGTTTACTGCACCGATGCGTACAGCGCCGGTCTGACCCCCGTGGACGAGGCCACCAAGGAAATGTGCGGCCAGGTCATTTACCCCGCCGCTGTGATGAAGAACTCCCTCCATGCCGAGGCTGCCAAGGAGTTCCTGGCTTATCTGCGCACCGATAAGGCTGCGACCGTGTTCGAGAGCGTCGGCTTCACCGCACTGTAAGCATCCGCTAGGGGGATGGTATGGACTGGTATCCCTTATGGAACAGCCTGCGCATTGCGTTGATCAGCTGCGCGGCAGTGTTCTTTTTAGGCATCTTTGCGGCCTACTACATTGCAAAGCTCCCGCGCGTGCTCAAGGGCGTGCTGGATGTGGTGCTCACCCTGCCCATGGTGCTGCCGCCCACGGTCGTGGGATATTTCCTGCTGCTGCTGTTCGGCGCAAAAAGGCCGCTGGGCATCTTTTTTATGGAACATTTCGGTGTGAAGCTGGTGATGAACTGGTACAGCGCCATCTTTGCTTCCATCGTGGTGGCCTTTCCGCTGATGTACCGCACGGCCCGCGGTGCCTTTGAGAGTTTTGACGAAACGCTGGCCTGGTCGGCACAGACGCTGGGACTTTCCAACACCTGGATCTTCTGGCGGGTGCGGATGCCCTGCTGCCGTCAGGGCATTCTGGCCGGTACGGTGCTGGCCTTTGCCCGTGCGCTGGGCGAATATGGTGCCACCAGCATGATCGCAGGCTACACGCCGGGCAAGACGGCCACCATTGCAACCACGGTCTACCAGCTCTGGCGCACCAGCGATGAAGCCGGGGCCATGCAGTGGGTGCTGGTGGATATCGTTATTTCGGCGGTGGTGCTGCTGGCAGTGAACCTGCTGGAACGCAGGCAGAAGCAGGGAGGAAAGCGCGCATGAGCCTGGAAGTAAATGTGACCAAGCGGTTTGATGGTTTTACCCTCCACGCTGCGTTCACGGCGGGGGACACTGCCACCGCCCTTCTGGGCGCGTCCGGATGCGGCAAAAGCATGACTCTGCGCTGCATTGCAGGCATCGTCCGGCCGGACGAGGGGCGCATCGTGCTGGATGGCCGGGTGCTGTTCGACAGCGCTCAGGGCATCGACCTGCCGCCCCAGCAGCGCAATGTGGGTCTGCTGTTCCAGAACTACGCCCTGTTCCCCAACATGACCGTGGAACAGAATATCCTCTGTGCCCTGAAAAAGGAAAAAGACCCTGCCGCCCGCAGGGCTGCCTGTGCCGAGGCATTGCGGGCCATGCGGCTGGAAGAACTGGCCAAGCGCCTGCCCGGCGCGCTTTCAGGCGGGCAGCAGCAGCGTGCCGCCCTGGCCCGCATCCTGGCGGCCAAACCCCGCATCCTGATGCTGGACGAGCCATTCAGTGCGTTGGACAGCTATCTGCGCGAGGAGGTAGAGGGGGAGGTAGGCAGCCTGCTGGCTGGATTTGCGGGTACAGCTCTGCTGGTGACCCACAACCGGGACGAGGCCTACCGCCTGTGCAGGGAGATGATCGTGATGGACAGCGGCGAGGTGCTCCGGGCAGGCACGACCAAGGAGGTCTTTGCCGACCCCCGCACCCGTGCCGCCGCCCGCCTGACCGGCTGCAAGAACATTCTGCCCTGCACCCGGGTGGGGGAGCATACCGTTCATCTGGCGGGCTGGGAACAGCCGCTGACCGTGGCTCTGCCGGTGCCCGAGGGCTGCCGTGCCGTGGGCATCCGCGCCCATGACTTTGCGCCCTGCGCTCCCGGCACCCCCAACAGCCTGCCGGTGCAGGCTGTCTCCACCAGTGAGAATCCCTTTGACTGGAATATGATCTTCACCCTGCCCGGCGGTGAGACCAGCCTGTGGTGGAAGGTGTCCAAGGAGACATTGGCGGCCCCGCCGCCAAAAGCACCCGCCTGCCTGGCTGCCGCCCCGGAAAATATCATGCCGCTGGTCTGAGGCAAAAAATCGTTTTCTCCCTGCTCCCGAAACAGAAATACGGAGCAGGGAGAAATTTTTTGAAAAAAGTACTTGACTTTATCAAGTGATGCGATTATACTAGACCTTGTCAAGTAAAGGAGATGCAAAGAGTGATCCAATCGACCATATCCTTCTACGTGATGGAGTTTTACAAGCAGTTCGCAGCCTACACCACCCAGCAGCTGCAGGAGTTTGGCCTGAGCTTTGGCATGATGTATTTTGTGATCTACGTGGGCAAACATCCCGGCTGCACCCCGGCTGAGATGACCAAAAACCTGCACCTGGACTGGGGCCACTGCCAGCGCAGCGTGATCAAGCTGGTGGAAGATGGCTTTATGACCCGGGAAAAGCAGGGCCGCAGTTATCATTTGGGGCTGACCCCGGCGGGTGAGAGAGCATTCCGGACCTGCCACCAGGTATTTTTCGATTGGGATGCACAAAATTTGAGCGGGCTGACCGAAGAGGAACAGCATCAGCTCCTGAGCCTGCTGCAAAAGGCAGCACGGACGAGGAAAGAGAGTGTGTAACATGTACGACACCATCCTGAGCCCCATTGATTACGGTGGATTGCAGCTGAAGAACCGCATCATCTTTGCCCCCACCACCTTCGGCCTTTCGGACGAGGAATATCTGGCAGAGATGGAGCGGCTGGCCAAGGGCGGCTGCGCCATGATCATCATCGGCGACGTGCCGGTGGCCAAGAGCCGGTTTGAGAAGTCCCTGTTTGACAAAAAGGGCTTTGCCTTCTATCAGCAGATCTGCGAGACTGCTCACAAATACGGCTGTAAGGTCTGCGCCCAGCTCCACCAGACCGATACCGACATGATGTCCATCATCAAGTGCATCCCGGGGATGCTGATGAAAAAGATCACCCCCGACCAGCTGCGGGAGCGGATGAACGATGCCGTGGGCCCCTACATCACCAAGATGTCCCAGAAAAAGATCCATCAGATCATCGCGGGCTTTGGCAAGGCTGCTGTGCTGGCAAAGCAGGCGGGCTTTGACATGGTACAGGTGCACGGCGACCGGATGTGCGGCAGCTTCTCTTCCGCCATCTTCAACCACCGCACCGATGAATACGGCGGCAGTGCCGAGCGCCGCGCCCGCTTTGCCGTGGAAGCTGTCAAGGCAGTGCACGCCGCTGTGCCCGGCATGGCCATTGACTACAAGCTGGCTGTCCGGCAGGAGAACCCCCATTACGGCAACGCCGGTGTGGTGGAGGAGGAACTGGCCGTGTTCGTGCCCCTGCTGGTGCAGGCAGGCGTGACCAGCTTCCATGTGACACTGGCCAACCACTCTGCGCTGGAAAACACCATCCCGCCGGCCAGCCACCCCGAGTTCAAGGAGACCGGCTGCTTCCTCAAGTTCTGCGATGAGGTGCGCCGGTATACCAGTGTGCCGCTCTGCGGCGTGGGCGGCCTGAACGACCCCGATTTTGTGGAGCAGCAGCTTGCCAGCGGCCGCATCCAGTGCGCGGCAATGTGCCGCCAGCTGCTGGCCGACCCCAACTGGGTCAACAAACTACAGAGCGGCAATGCGGCAAAGATCCACCGCTGTGTCCGCTGCAACAAAAAGTGCCTGGGCGGCCTGATTGCCCATCAGGGCACCCGCTGTGTCTATGATGCCCTGAACGCAAAAGAACAGGGCAGCATCTGATATCAAACATAATAAAGGAGAATGACCATGAGCTACGCCATCGTTTTCAGCAGCAAGACCGGCAACACCCGCCTGCTGGCCGACACCCTTCGCGCAAGCTTGCCCCAGAATGAGTGCACCTACTTCGGAGCACCGGCCCCGGAGGCACTGGAGGCTGAGATCCTTTACATCGGCTTCTGGACGGACAAGGGCCATGCCGATGACACCCTCACCGCCTTTTTGCAGACCCTGAAGGGGAAACGGGTCTTTTTGTTCGGCACCGCAGGCTTTGGCGGCAGTGCGGAATATTTCGAGCAGATCCTGGCGGCGGTGCAGAAATCGCTGGATGAGAGCAACACGGTCATTGGAACCTATATGTGCCAGGGCAAGATGCCCATGACTGTGCGCCAGCAGTACGAAAAGATGCTGCAGCAGCCCAACCATGCGCCCAATCTCGAAATGCTGATCGAGAATTTTGACAAGGCGCTGGCTCACCCGGATGCCGCAGATCTCGACCAGCTGCGCAAAAAGGCGGCAGAGGTGCAGGCATAACGGAAGAACTCTTCAAAAAAGAAGATTTTTTGAGAAAGCTGCTCCAAAACAGTTGACAGGTTCTGTCCGATATGGTAGGATAGTATCGAGGAAATGGAAACGGCTCCTCAAGGTGAATTGAATATTCTCGGCAAAACAGTCGAAAGGCTGTGACGCAAAGCTACAGGGCCTGTAAAATGGCAGCCAGCTGCTTCTCAAAGAAATCTTTCTTTGGGCGACCTGCTTAGAATTTCTAGGTGTTGTTTTGCTGAGTGTATTGCAGAACAACACCTTTTTTCGTTCTCAAATTTCTTCCCAAAAGAAGAAAGGCACGCAAACTGAATATCCTCGGCAAAGCAGTCGAAAGGCTGTGACGCAAAGCTATAGGGCCTGTAAAATGGCAGCCAGTTGCTTCTCATCACCTGAGGGTCTCCACAGCGGAGATTGGGTGTTGAGTGACCTTCATCTGAAGCATCAGGTGTCGATTGCCGAGTATACCAGCAATCGACACCTTTTTTCATGGGGCAACACAAAAGAGGTTCAACACCATGCGTAACGCTTCGATGAAAGTCCTGAAGAATCTGGTCTGCTGCGCCGCATTCATCTGCCTGATGTTTGTTCTGGCAATGCCCGCACACGCAGCTTCCAAGGCCGATGAGCTGCTGCAGCTCGTCAACGCAGAGCGTGCACAGGCTGGTGTGGCTCCTCTGAGCATGGGTAGCAGCGCACTGAATGCTGCCGCACAGGCCCGTGCAAAAGAACTTACCGTCAATTATTCCTACAACCGCCCCAATGGCAGCCGCGAGTTCACCATCCTGCCGGAGTACGGTGTGGACGATGTTTCTGTGGGCGAGAACTACTGGGCAGCTGCTGAGAATGCTTCGGACGTGGTCGCCGCCTGGAATCGCTACGATTTCTTCAAGGAGCGGATGCTGGACAAGGATGCCACCTCCGTTGGCATTGGCTACTACGAGGGCGGCGAGTACGGCAATTACTGGGTGATGATCTTCACCTACGCCCGCGGCACCAGTGAGAACGGTTTCGCACAGGAAGTGCTGGCGCTGGTCAACGCTGAGCGCGCAAAGGAAAATCTGGCACCTCTGGCCATGGGCGATGCCAAGCTGCAGGCCGCCGCCGATGAGCGCGCAAAGGAAGTGGCAAAGGTCGCTTCCCACACCCGCCCCGATGGCACCAACTGCTTCACCGTGCTGAAGGAGTACGGCGTGTCTGATACCGCCACCGGCGAGAATGCCGCCTGGGGCGAGACTACGCCCGAAAAGGTCGTTGCAGACTGGATGGCTTCGGAAGGCCACCGTGTCAATATCATGGACCCCGCCGCCAAGTATATGTGCCTTGGCTACAACTACGATGCCAATTCTCAGTGGGGCCACAACTGGATCCGGATCTTCGCAAAGTAAGCGGATGACTTCCATTGAGCGTTGTACGATGAAATAAAACAGAGCAAAAAGAGATGCACCCCGCCCCCTGAACCGGTTTCAGGAAGGCGGGGTGCATCTCTTTTGTTTTTTATTCTGCTGCCATCTCAGCCACATCCTCGGGGCTGAAATCGCCCAAGGGCAGGATGAGCCGGCCCAGCGTTTCCTGCGGCAGGGCGGCAAGCCGGGCACTCTCGTCCGCAATTTCGGCAGGGCAGAGAACGTGCACGCCGTCCGCACCGGTCTCTACCCGGGCGCGGTGGCCGGTGGCAATGTACTGGATGCCCAGCCGGTCAGCCGCCGCCAACAGGGCGGGAAAGCGCAGGTCGGCCGGGGCAGCGGTCTCCTCAGCCAGCTGACTGGCCAGTTCGCTGGCATTCAGGGTGATGCACTCGATGCCCAGAGCCTTGGCGGCTTCCTTGGCGGCATCCACAACGGGGTCATCGGTGCACAGACGCACCACAGCGCCCATCACCGCAAAGCCCTGCTGCTGTAAAATGCGGACAGCTGCTTTGCAGCCATTGCCGCCGCACAGGCCCACCAGCACCTTGTCCTGCTGTTCATAAGTATCGAACCCGCTGCCGGGCAGAAATGTATCGCTCATCGTCCCTGTCTCCCTCCGTGTGCCTGACTTTGTGCCACGGCCAGCTGGTCGCAGCGTTCGTTTTCCGGGTGGCCTGCATGGCCCTTGACCCAGACATAAGTGATCTTGTGCCGGGCTTCCTGCTCCAATGCCTGTTCCCACAGGTCGGGGTTCAGGGCAGGGGAGCCATCGGACTTTTTCCAGCCTCGGCGCTTCCAGCCCCTGGCCCAGCCCTTTTCCAGTCCATTGATGACGTACTGGCTGTCAGAGCACAGCCGCACCTCACAGGGCTCCTTGAGCTGGCGCAGGGCCTCGATAAAGGCGGTCAGCTCCATCCGGTTGTTGGTGGTGGAAGCATCGCCGCCGCTGAGCTCCTTTTCATAGACCTTGCCGTTGAAGCGGTAGCGCAGCACTGCACCCCAGCCGCCCGGGCCGGGGTTGCCGCTGCACGCGCCATCGGTGTAAACTTCGACTTGTTTCATCTGTTTCTCCCGGAACTTGAATTTTTGGATACTTCTATTTAGAGCTATTTTTCCGGTTCTGTCAAGAGGAAAACGTATCATCCCCGGCTTTTCCGGCAAAGCTTTGAATTGACAAAGTGGACAAGAAATACTATACTGTTTGTAACAAAATGCGTATAGGGGCGCACCGGTGCGGTGTGTCCGGCCGGAACAGGGCAGTGCCGCGGTCGCATCGAACAGATGGACTGACAGGGCAGAAATTACTCCGTTCCGGCCATCCCAGTGCCGAAAACAGGCATGGAAGCGAAAAATTCTATACGATGGTTTCGATGGGAGCGGCGGTGCGCTTGCTGCTCCTTCACAGCAGACAGGCCGCTCGCAAAGGGGTGTGCCTGCGTTTTGTAATTGATTTTGGAGGTACCGCATGGCACAGGTCAAAGAACAGAACCCGGCTCAGGCTCAGAACAATCCGAACAGAAACAGTGAATCCGGCGGGGAAAAGCGTACCCGCACCCGCCGCCCTTATTATAACCGGCGGCCCCGCCGTTCTCAGCAGCCCAAGGAGGCCGCTGTGCCCATCCACATCTACCCGCTGGGCGGTCTGGGTGAAGTGGGCAAGAACATGACCGTGTATGAGTGCAACGGGGATATGATCATTGTGGACTGCGGCCTTGTGTTCCCAGACAGTGAGATGTACGGCGTGGACATGGTCATCCCCGACTTTACCTTTGTGGTGCAGAATAGGGACAAGATCAAGGGCCTGCTCATTACCCACGGCCACGAAGACCACATCGGCAGCATTCCCTACCTGCTGCAGAAGTTTGATCTGCCCATCTACGGCACCCGGCTGACCTGCGGCCTCATCCGGAACAAGCTGGAGGAGTTTGGTCTGGCGGGCAAGACCAAGTTCGTGGAGATCACCCCCAAACAGAAGATCAAGCTGGGCTGCTTTACCGTGGAGCCCATCCATGTCAACCACTCCATCCCCGATTCCGTGGCCTTTGCCATTGACAGCCCCGCCGGAACGATCATCCAGACAGGCGACTTCAAGATCGATTACACCCCGCTGGCCTGCGGCGTGACCGACCTGACCACCCTTTCGGAGTATGGTCAGAAGGGTGTGCTGGCTCTGCTGAGCGATTCCACCAACGCCGAGCGCCCGGGCTTTACCGCCACGGAGCAGAAGGTGGCCGCCGGTGTCCGCAACCTGTTTGCCCGTGCCCGGAACAAGCGTATCATCATTGCGACCTTTGCGTCCAATATCTACCGCGTCCAGCAGATCATTGATCTGGCCGTGGAGGATGGCCGCAAGGTGGCGTTCAGCGGCCGTAGCATGGTCAATAACACTGCCATGGCGCAGGAGCTGGGTTATATGCACATCCCCGAGGGCACCCTTATCAGTGTGGATGAGCTGAACCAGTACCCGCCGGAGCAGGTGGTGCTGATCACCACCGGCAGCCAGGGCGAACCCCTGAGCGCACTGTCCCGCATGGCCTCCTGCAGCCACCGTCAGGTGCGTGTGGGGCCCGGCGACTTCATCATCATCTCTGCCAACCCCATTCCCGGCAACGAGAAGAGCGTGACCAAGATCGTCAACGGTCTGCTCCTGCTGGGCGCGGAGGTCATCTACGAGAGCATGTATGATGTCCATGTTTCCGGCCACGCCTGCCAGGAGGAGCAGAAGCTGATGCTCACCCTGACCAGACCCAAGTATTTCCTGCCCGTGCACGGCGAGTACAAGCAGCTGAAAAAGCATGCCCTGACCGCCGCGTCTCTGGGCATTCCCACCAGCAACATCCTCATTGCCGAGAACGGCTCCAACGTCATCCTGAGCCGGGACGAGATCAAGCTGGGAGAGCCTGTCACCGCCGGTGCCGTGATGGTAGACGGCCTGGGCGTGGGTGATGTGGGCAATGTGGTCCTGCGTGACCGCAAGCATCTCTCTGAGGACGGTCTGGTCATCATTGTGGCTACCGTGGACAGCAAGACCGGCAAGGTGCTGGCGGGGCCTGACCTTGTGAGCCGCGGCTTTGTCTATGTGCGCGAGAACGAGAGCCTGATGGACGGGGCACAGAGCATTGTGGAAAACGCGCTGGATCGCTGCGTGGAAGAGCATGTGCGCGACTGGAACAGCGTCAAGACCCGGGTGCGTGAGGCGCTGAGCAGCTATATCTACCGCCGCACCAAGCGCAGCCCGATGATCCTCCCCATTCTGATGGAGGTATAAGCCGGAAGCCGCCCCGTCGGGGCAGGCAGACCAGGAGGCAGAAGATTCCATGAAACAAAAACCGAGATGGACGTTGGAAATGCTGATCGCCGCGCTGGCAGTGCTGTGTGCACTGCTGACGCTGGCGCTTCTGGTGCAGCGGCCCGCGGGCTGGCCTGCGCTGGCAGTGCTGGTGGTGCTGTGGGGCATCGGCATCTGCGTTTTCCGGTATCAGCTGCGGCGCTGGACCGCCAAGTGGGTGGCTGGCGGCAGCTTTGAAAATTCCAGGACCCAATACAGCCTGGAATCCCTCTCTCAGCCGGCGGCTCTGCTTTCTGGCGAGACGGTGCTGTGGTATAACAGCCGCTTCCGCACGGCGCTGCTGGGCGGCGAGGACCGGCTTGCAGGCAGGGCACAGAAGCTGCTGCCCGGCCTGGATACAGCACAGGCCCGCACTCCGGAGGGGCAGCAGCTCAATCTGGCCGACGGTGTGTGGAATGTGCACAGCAGTACCGTGCCGGGCGGCAGCGAGAGCATGACGCTGCTCGTGTTCAATGAGGAGACCGCCCTGCGCAGGATCGAAACGGAGTACAAGGCCAGTCGCCCGGGCTACATGGTGTTCCTGGTGGACGGCTACGACGATGTGTTCAGCGATATGCTGGACAGTGAGCGCGCCCGCCTGCTGGAGGGCATCAACCGGGTGTTGGAGGATATGATCGGCCGGGGCACAGGCTTTCTGCGCCGCGTTGCCAGCGGCCGTTATATCGCCGTGGTGGAAGAGCGCCATCTGGAGCAGTATGCCCAGCGCGGCTACGATGTGCTGGATAAGATCCGTGCTCTGGACCCCAGCGTGAACCTGTCCATCTCCATTGGCATCGGGCGCGGAGCCAAGACCCTGCGGGAAGCCCAGGATATGGCCGTGCAGGCGCTGGATATGGCGCAGGGCCGCGGCGGCGATCAGGCCGCTGAGATGACCCCGGACGGCTTCACCTTTTACGGCGGCGTGAGCCATGGCGTAGAAAAGCGCAGCAAGGTGCGCAGCCGCATCGTGGCCGACCAGCTGGTCAGGCTCGTCAAAGAGGCGGACCATGTGGTCATCATGGGCCACCGGATGAGCGATCTGGATGCCATCGGCGCTGCCGAGGGCGTGCTGCGCATCTGCAAGATCTGCGATGTCCCGGCGGTGATCGCCGTCAGACGGGATGCCACACTGGCGGGCAGCCTGATCGATGCTCTGTGCCGGGCCGGGCAGGCGGATGATTTCATCGACCCCAAGGGGGCTTTGCCCATTATCTCCAAGAAAACGCTCTGCGTGGTGGTGGATACATACCAGCTGGGCCTTGTGGAAAGTAAGGAGATCCTGGAAAGGTGCGGCAAGGTGGCCGTTATCGACCACCACCGCAAGGGCGTGGGCTTCATTGAGCATGCAGACCTTGTCTGCCACGAGCCCTATTCCTCCTCGGCCAGTGAGCTGGTCACGGAGCTTTTGCAGTATGTGGGCGACCGGGACGACAAGCCCAGCCGGGTGGAGGCAGAGGGCCTGCTCTCGGGCATTATGCTGGATACCCGGGACTTCACCCTGCACACCGGCGTGCGCACGTTTGAAGCTGCCGCCGCTCTGCGCCGCTATGGCGCGGAGACGGAGCGGGTGCGCCAGCTCTTTGATGTGACCATGGTGGAGTACAACGCCAAGGCAGACCTTGTGGAGGCTGCCCAGATGTACCGCAACTGTGCCATCTCGGTGAGCGGCGAGGTGCCCCCCGAGGCCCGTGTTGCCATTGCGCAGGCAGCCAACGACCTGCTGACAATCCAGAATGTGGAGGCCAGCTTTGTGGCCGTGCAGGTGGGGAGCGGCGTGAATATTTCCGCCCGCAGTCTGGGGGCGGTCAATGTTCAGGTCATCATGGAAAGTCTGGGCGGCGGCGGCCACCAGACCATGGCGGCGGCCCAGCTCAAGCATATCACCCCCGAGGCAGCCCGGGCACGCATCCAGACTGCCATCGACCAGTACCGTGAGAGCCAGAAGAAGCCGCTCTCCAAAAATGAACCTGAATCCAGAAAAAAGGAGAAGCAGGGATGAACCATTACGATTATCTCATCGTAGGCGCAGGCCTTTACGGTGCGGTGTTCGCCCAGGAAGCAAAAAAGGCGGGCAAAACGTGCCTTGTGATTGATAAGCGCGGCCACATTGCCGGGAATATCTACACCGAGGAAGTGGAGGGCATTCAGGTCCACCGCTATGGTGCCCACATCTTCCACACCAGCAGCAAAGCAGTGTGGCAGTATGTGAGCCAGTTTGCGGAGTTCAACCGCTACACCAACAGCCCCGTTGCCAATTATCACGGCGAGATCTACAATCTGCCCTTCAATATGAACACCTTCAATAAGATGTGGGGCGTGGTGACCCCCGCCGAGGCCAAGGCAAAGATCGAGGAGCAGAAGCGGGAAGCAGGCATCACCGACCCGAAAAATCTTGAGGAGCAGGCCATCAGTCTGGTGGGCACGGACATTTACGAAAAGCTTATCAAGGGCTACACCGGCAAGCAGTGGGGCCGCCCCTGCACCGAACTGCCGGCTTTCATCATCAAACGCCTGCCGGTCCGCTTTACCTACGACAACAACTATTTCAACGCGCTGTATCAGGGCATCCCCGATGGCGGCTATACCGCCATGGTGGAAAAGATGCTGGAGGGCATCGAGGTGCGGCTGAATGTGGATTATCTGGCCGACCGGGAGAACCTGAACGCACTGGCCGACAAGGTGGTCTATACCGGCCCGGTGGATGCCTACTTCGGCTACCGTCTGGGCGCGCTGCAGTACCGCAGCGTCCGCTTTGAGACTGAGGTGCTGGATACCGACAACTATCAGGGCAACGCGGTGGTGAACTATACCGATGCGGAAACGCCCTATACCCGGATCATCGAGCACAAGCATTTTGCGTTCGGCACCCAGCCCAAAACGGTGATCAGCCGGGAGTACAGCACCGAGTGGCATCAGGGCGATGAGCCCTATTACCCTGTCAACGATGAAAAGAATGGCGCGCTTTACGCAAAATACAAAGCGCTTGCCGATGCCGAGACAAAGGTCATTTTTGGCGGCCGGTTGGGCGAGTACAAGTATTATGATATGGATAAGGTGATCGAAGCGGCATTGGATGCGGCGGCACGGGAGCTGGGGTAACCCCACTGTCATCGAAGGCGTTGACGCAACGGTCTGAATGCTGTATACTAACCATAGAAATCCACCGGTTCCCCGGTGAGAAGTGAGGGATAACACCATGAAAGTGATTCTGAAGCAGGACGTAAAGGGCATTGGCAAGAAGGACGAGATCCATGAGGTCTCCGACGGCTACGCCCGCAACTTTCTGTTCCCGCGCAAGCTGGCCGCTGTGGCCGATGCTTCTGCGGTGAATATCGCACGCGGCAAGGAGGCCGCTGCGGATTTCCACGAGGCTGAAACTGTGGCCGCCGCACAGGCTGTGGCTGCAAAGATCGAGGGCAAGACCGTGACCATCAAGGCCAAGGGCGGCGCATCCGGCCGCCTGCACGGCAAGGTCACCGGCAAGGAAGTTGCCGAGGCTCTGGCCCAGCTGGCCGGTTCTCCCATTGATAAAAAGAAGATCGAGCTGGAGACCAAGGACATCAAGGATGCCGGTGTGTTCAACGCAAAGGTGCGCCTGCATGTCGGTGTCGTGGCTTCCTTCAAGATCATGGTGGAAGTAGAACAGGCCTGATTGAAACGCCATCTGCGCCCCCTGCCTTCAGGGGGCGTTTTTGGCGTTTTGGGAAGCTGGCCCAGTATGGAGGGGGATGAACCATGCCCAACGAACAACGACATTATTCCAATGAACTGAATCTGGAGAGTGTGGGCATCAATCTGCCCTACAATATGCAGGCCGAGCAGAGCGTGCTGGGCGCGGTGCTGCTCAAGCCCGAGACATTGACCGATCTGGTGGAGATCATCCGGCCGGAAATGTTCTACACCCGGCAGAACGCCCAGATCTATTCTGAGATGCTGCGCCTGTTTACGGCGGACCAGACCATCGACTTTGTCACCCTGCTGGATGCCGTCATCTCCGATGGCGTGTTCCCCAGTGCGGACGAGGCAAAGGTCTACCTGACCGGTCTGGCTGAGACGGTGCCCAGTATCTCCAATGTGAAGGCTTACGCCCAGATCGTGCAGGAAAAGTATCTGGTGCGCCAGCTGATGGGCGTTGCCAAGGACATTCTGCAGGACGCGGGCGATGAGCCGGACGCTGACCTGCTGCTGGAAAACGCCGAGCAGCGCATCTACGAGATCCGCTCCGGGCGGGATTCCAGCGCGTTGACCCCGCTTTCCTCCAGCATGGTGGAGACGCTGACCAACCTGCAGAAGATCAGCGGTCCGGATGCCGACAAGTACAAGGGCATCCCCACCGGCTTCCGTCTGCTGGATACCGTCCTGACCGGCCTGGGCCGCGGCGACCTCATCATTCTGGCCGCCCGCCCCGGTATGGGCAAGACCAGTTTTGCGCTGAACATTGCCACCCGAGTTGCCATGCAGCAAAAGGTGCCGGTGGCCATTTTCAGCCTGGAAATGACCAAGGAGCAGCTGACCAACCGCATCCTTTCGGCGGAAGCTGGCATCGACAGCCAGGCTTTCCGCACCGGTGCCCTTCGCAGTGAGGACTGGGAGTATCTGGCACTGGCAACGGAAAAGCTCCACGATGCCCCCATCTATATGGACGACACCTCAGGCATCACCATCACCGAGATGAAGGCGAAGATCCGCCGGGTCAATCAGGACCCCACCCGCCCCAATGTGGGCCTGATTGTTATCGACTACCTGCAGCTGATGACCACCGGCCAGCGCAGCGAGAACCGTGTGCAGGAGATCAGCTCCATCACCCGAAACCTGAAGATCATGGCAAAGGAAATGAATGTGCCCATCATCGCGCTTTCTCAGCTGTCCCGTGCGGTGGAGAAGCAGGGCAACAACTCTTCTCACCGGCCCCAGCTGTCGGACCTGCGTGACTCCGGTTCCATCGAGCAGGATGCCGACTGCGTCCTTTTCCTTTACCGTGATTCCTACTACGCCAGCCAGAACCCCGATGGGGCAGAGGTGGATGCCGATACCGCGGAGTGCATCGTGGCAAAGAACCGCCACGGCGAGACCAGCACGGTGCCGCTGGGCTGGGATGGCGCACACACCCGCTTTATGGATGTGGACTTCAAACGCTGATGAACGACGAAACATCAAAATTGATCGCAAAAGTAGAACGCTTTGCCCGGCAGGAGCAGCTGTTTGCGCCTGCGGAGCCGGGCCGGGCTCTGCACCTGTGCGCCGCCGTTTCGGGCGGAGCCGACAGCATGGCGCTGCTGCGGGTGCTGCTGGAACTGCGGGAAGCTTTTGGGTATCCCCTTACGGCCTGCCACGTCAACCACGGCCTGCGGGGTGAGACTGCGGACCGGGACGAAGCTTTTGTCCAGGCCGAGTGTGCCCGGCTGGGGGTGCCGCTGACAGTTTTCCGCCCGGCAGATGTGGGAATGGCTGTGCCGTCCCATGCCGGGGAGGACTGGGCCCGCAGACTCCGCTATGCCTGCTTTGCCCAACTGCTGGCAGGCGGGATAGACTGCATTGCAACGGCCCATACTGCTACTGACCAGGCCGAGACCCTGCTGTTCCGGCTGGCCCGGGGCACCGGGCTGCACGGGGCAGGGGGCATCCGGCCCAGGCGGCCCGGTTACTGCCGCCCGCTGTTGGGCCTGACCCGGGCCGAGACCGAAGCGCTCTGCGCCGCCTTTGAGCAGGGCTGGGTGACGGACGAGACGAACGAGTCCGATGCCTACGCCCGCAACCGCCTGCGCCATGGGGCCGTTCCGGCCCTGCGCAGCGTCAACGCCGCGGCAGAGGAAAATCTGGCCCGCTTCTGTGAAAAGGCGGCCCGCGCGGACGCATACTTTGCCCGGCAGGCAGAACAGCTGCTTTTTGTCGCACGTCTGGATGCAGCCCAGACTGCCCGCAAGGCCCCGAAAGCCAAGGCAGCATGGCGGCTGGAGCCGCTGCAGGGCGCTGATCCGCTCATTCTGGAAGCAGCGCTCCACAGCCTTGTTGCCCCGGTGCGGGATGCCGAGGAAAAGTACATCCGCCTGCTGGCAGAGCTGGTGGAGCAGGGGAGCGGGGCGGTGCAATTGACCGATACAGTCCGCTTCTGCGCAGGCAGCGGGATGCTCTGGCAGGAAAAGAGTCGGCCGGAAGCGGCTGCGGTTCCTGCGTTTTCGCTGCCGTTTGCCCCTGCCGATGGGGCAGAATTTGCCTTGCCCGGGGGTCAAACCCTGAAAACACGGCTTTTTGTAAGCGGTTTTCGAGAAAAAACACAGGGTGTTCATAAAAAAGACTTAAAAAATCGGGCGGATTATGCTAGAATAACCTTGTTATATTCTGCCCTTACGCTGCGCACCCGTCAACCGGGAGACCGGTTCCGGCCTGCGGGGCGGGGGTTGAGCAAGCCCCTGCGCAAATGGATGAATGAGGCAGGCATTCCTGCCGGAATACGAGAGGGCCTGCCGCTGCTGGCGGCGGGCAGCGAGATCCTGTGGGTCTGTGGGGAGGGCTTTGCCGAGGGGCTGGCCCCGGACGAGGAGACTGCACAGATCTTGCAGTTGGAATTGGAAAATGGAGGAACAACCCATGAGCATGAATGACGATATCAAGAACATCCTGGTCAGTGAGGAAGCACTGAAAGCCAAGGTTGCCGAACTGGGCGCACAGATCAGCAGGGATTACGAGGGCAGAAACCTTGTCCTCGTCTCCATCCTCAAGGGTTCTGTGGTTTTCATGGCTGACCTGATGCGGGCCGTGACCATCCCCTGCAGCATTGATTTTATGGTCGTGTCCAGCTACGGCGGCAGCAATACCACCACCAGCGGTCTGGTCAAGATCATCAAGGATCTGGACGGCGACCTTTCCGGCAAGGACGTGCTGATCGTGGAGGACATTCTGGATACCGGTGTCACCCTTTCCAAGCTGGTGCCCATGCTCAAGATGCGCAACCCGAATTCCGTGAAGATCTGCACCATTCTGGACAAGCCCAGCCGCCGCAAGGCCGACATCCAGCCCGATTACGAGGGTTTCCAGGTGCCGGACGAGTTTGTGGTGGGCTATGGTCTGGACTACGATGAGAAATACCGCAACCTGCCCTATGTGGGTGTGCTGAAACCGGAAATCTACGCATAACAAAAACGAATTAGAACTGGAGTTGATCCCTTTTGCAACCGAAACGACCTCGCTTTAATCCCCTGATCCTGGCGCTGGCACTGGCCGGTGTTCTGATGATCTGGTCGGTGCTGGGCACCAGCGACAGCAGTACCGGCGGCTCCACCATGAGCTACTCGACTGTGGTGCACTACTTTGAGAACAATCAGGTCACAGCCTTTACGCTGGACCGCAACACCAGCATCATCACCCTGACGCTGAAGGAGGGCAAGCAGGAGCTGCCCGAAACCACAGGTGCCACCGCTGCCACACAGGCCTCCGGCGGTCTGCTGAGCAATATGTTCTCCTCCTCCACCTCTTCCGTGGGGGCAACCAGAAACGATGACGGCACGGTGACGGTGCGCTACAAGCTGCCCTACGCCTATGTGTTCATCGAGAACGTCCAGCAGTATATCGATTCCTACGACGCAGCCAACCCGACCGCGCCCATGGAGTACGATTACACCACCCTGAAGGAGTCCATTCCCTGGATGGAGATCCTGTTCTACCTGGGAATGCTGGGCTGCACCGGCTTCCTGCTCTTCTCCATGATGCGCGGCGGCGCTGGCGGCGGCGGTATTATGAACGTGGGCAAGGCCAAGGTGAAGGACGAGCACGAGAACAAAAAGACCGCGACCTTTGCCGACGTTGCCGGTGAGGACGAGGAAAAGGAAGAGCTGAAGGAGGTCGTGGAGTTCCTCAAGAGCCCCGACAAGTTCAACACGCTGGGTGCCCGCATCCCCCACGGCGTTCTGCTGGTGGGCCCTCCGGGTACCGGTAAGACCCTACTGGCCCGTGCCTGCGCCGGTGAGGCGGGGGTGCCCTTCTACTCCATTTCCGGCTCCGACTTCGTGGAAATGTATGTCGGTGTCGGCGCATCCCGTGTGCGTGACCTGTTTGATAAGGCCAAAAAGACCATGCCCTGCATCATCTTCATCGATGAGATCGATGCTGTGGGCCGTCAGCGCGGCGCAGGTCTGGGCGGCGGCCACGACGAGCGGGAGCAGACCCTGAACCAGCTGCTGGTCGAGATGGACGGCTTTGAGGCCAACGATGGTGTCATCGTGATGGCAGCCACCAACCGTGCCGACATTCTGGATAAGGCACTGCTCCGTCCGGGCCGCTTTGACCGTCAGGTCTATGTGGGCCTGCCCGATGTCAAGGGCCGCGAGGAGATCCTCAAGGTCCACACCAAGAACAAGCCTCTGGCTCCCGATGTCTCCCTCAGAGTCATCGCACAGCGCACCGCGGGCTTTGCGGGTGCTGACCTGGAGAACCTGGTCAATGAGGCCGCTTTGCTGGCTGCCCGCCGCAGCCGCAAGGCCATCACCATGGAGGACATCGAGGAAGCTTCCATGAAGGTCATGGCAGGCCCTGAGAAGAAGAGCCGTGTTGTGACTGCCGAGGAAAAGAAGCTGACCGCCTACCATGAGGCGGGCCACGCCGTGGCAGGCTTCTATTGCAAGCACCACCCCCGCGTGCACGAGATCACCATCATTCCCCGCGGCCAGGCTGGCGGCTATACCATGTATCTGCCTGAAAAGGATCGCAGCTATGTGACCAAGGGTGAGATGTTCGAGGATATCGTTTCCAGCCTGGGCGGCCGTGTGGCCGAGCAGCTGATCCTGGAGGATATCTCCACCGGTGCCTCCAACGACCTGCAGCAGGCAACCAACATTGCCCGCCAGATGATCACCAAGTACGGCTTCTCCGAGCGCCTGGGCCCTGTGGTCTACGGCACCTCGCAGGAGGAGACCTTCCTGGGCCGTGATTTCACCCAGGGCAAGGGCTACAGCGAGAGCACCGCTGCCGAGATCGACGGCGAGATGCGGGATATCATCGATGAGGCTTACGAGACCTGCCGCCGCACCCTGACGGAGCACATCGACCAGCTCCATGCGCTGGCACAGGCTCTGATGGAACGCGAAAAGCTCAACGAGAAGGAGTTCAACACCGTGATGGCCGGCGGCAAGCTGCCCCCGCGTGACGGCGACGAGCCTGCACAGGAACCCACCGCACCGGCGGCCCCTGTGGAGACCGCAGAGCCTGCCGAGAGCGCAGAGCCCGCTGAACAGGCGGAGCAGGCCGTGCTGGGCGAGGAAATGCCCGACCCGGCGCAGGATGCCCCGCAGGAAAACGAATGATCGAAGGGAGCGAGTGTCGTGGAGGAAAATTTTAACCCGGTCGCACGCACCCGGGCCAACTATTATACCCCGGGCAGCCCGGTGCAGTTCGTCTGTGTGGAACTGCTCAAGGGCGAACTCAGCGGCGAGAACGCAGTCTGCCTGACCTTCAAGAACATCTCCAAGGTCACCCTGACTGCACTGGAGATCCACTTCAAGTGTAAGGGTGTGGACGGTATCATCCTGTGTGAGGATGCCTTTGAATACCGCGAGATCGAGGTCAAGCCCGGTGAGAGCTTTGGTATGGACGATGCCGTGTTCGTGACCCAGAAGGCCATCACCAGCGTGGATGTGGTCCTGAAGAATGTATACAGCGGCAAAAAGGTCGTGCATCTGGATGCCATCAAGCGCGTCCGCCTGCCGGCCCCGCGCCGCTTGAGTCCGGAGCTGGAAAAGGCACTGGAAAGCCGGATGAACCGCACCGGCCTCAAGTATATGCCGCAGGTGTTCGAGAACGGCTGGTATTGTGCCTGCGGTTCCTTCCACCCGAAGGAAGAGGACACGGTCTACTGCACCGAGTGCGGCTGTGACCGCATCCTGCTGCAGAACGCCCTGAACACCCTGCTGCAGCCCGGCCAGAAGGCCGCCCCTGCAGAGCAGGCCCCGGCGGCGGAGGCCATCCGCGTGGTGAGCGCCGCCCCGCAGGAAGAGCCGACCCGCATCGTGGCCAGCGCGCCGGTGCAGGCAGAACCCACCCGGGTCATCCCGACGGCCCGCCCGGCAGAGCCTGTCGGCGTTCCGACCAGCTTTGCACCGCCGGTGGAACACACCCCTGTTCCGGAAGCAGAGCCTACCCGGGTGCTGGATGCCGCCACCCGCGCGGCGTTCCCCGGCAGCGGTGCAGCGGCTGTGGATGACGAGGGCACCCGTGTGATGCCTGCTGCTGCCCGCCGTGCCGCCCCGGCCCGCCAGCCGGAACCCGAGGTGGAGCAGTACGATGAGGAGGACGATGCGGAAGAGAGCCGTGACGGCATTGCCGAGACCCTCGTCCGCTGGGTCCCGCCCATCACCGCCATCGTCTGCGCAGGCATTGCGCTGTGGGGCTTCGTCTATTATCAGTTTATGATGTAAATGAATGACGGAGGAGGCTGCGCTTCCTCCGTTTTTTGGTTGTACGAAGGAGAAACGTTATGCCCGACGAAGCACTGCAAACCGCTTTTGAGATCAAAACTACCTGCGATGAGATCAGCCGCAAGCTACTGCGCTGGCACTGGGAGAACAAACCCGGGGAGCACAGCCTGGGAGCCCTGCTGGATCACATCCGCACCCGCCAGCAGGAGAGCCCTGAATATTATGACCGTCTGCCCGATCTGGCGGGCCGAAACAGCTGGCAGCAGCTGGATACCACCCTGTGTATGCGGGTGCTGCTGGACCCTGAAAAGGATGCTGCGCACCAGCTGGATCTGCTGGGCAATACGGAGCACCCTGCTGCTGCCCGCCGGGCCTGCAACGCGGTGCGCACTGCCCGCAATGAAGCGGCCCATGCTTCTGACCGCACGGCGGCTGCGCAGGCGGCGATCCTCTTCAACGAGGCCGTGGAAGCACTGGAAGAAGGCTATGCAGGCGCGCCCCTGCGCACCAGTGAGCTGGGCCAGTATTACCGGCTGGCTGAGGATTATCTGAGCCGCTGCGGGGCCAAAAAGCCCATTGCGTCGGCGGCCCCGGAAGAGAAAGCCCCTCGCGCGGCAAAGTCCGGCCAGAGCACTGCGGGCAGGAAAAAAGAGGGGACTTCCGGCAGTGCTTCCCGCCGCAGCAGCGCAAAGCAGAACACGAGCGGCCGCAGCTCCGGCGGCAGACCCCAGAACCGGAAGCAGGGCGGCAGCCGGAACAGCCGTGCCCGGGCCAGACAGAAGCAGAAACAGGCTAATCGCACCGTTCTGCTGGTACTGCTGGCGATCCTGGCCGTGGGTCTGCTGATCCGCGGCTTTACCATGAACTGGCAGTGAAAGAGTGAGGAAACTATGAAGCAAAAACTGATTTTTCTGGATATTGACGGTACTTTGCTGCCTCCCGGTGAGATGACCGTTCCGGCCAGTGCCGTGGAGGCCATCCGGCAGGCCCGGGCCAACGGCCACAAGGTGTTTCTGTGCACCGGGCGCAACCTGCGCATGACGAAGCCGCTGCTTGCCTACGGTTTCGATGGCTTTGTCTGCTCTGCAGGCGGCTATGTAGGCTGTGATGGGAAAATACTCGTGGATCTTCCCATGGAGCCTGCGCAGGTCGAGGGCCTGCGGGAGGTGCTGGAGCGTGCCGGTGCCGAGTGCACCCTGGAAGCCCGGGATGATACTTACGGTGGCATCAGGATGATCGAGCGGTTCGCCCATTTGTTCCCCCGCAAGCCGGGGCAGCTGAACAGCGAGGCCGAGCGCTGGCGCAAAACAATGGAGTATGGCATGACCATCCGGCCCATTGAGGAATACCACGGAGAGCCGGTTTATAAGGTGGTGTTCATCGCCCCCAACGAGGCCTGCCTTGCCGAGGCGAAGCAGCTGTATGAGGATCAGTTCATCTTCTGCGAGTCCCGGCTGGGGGATACCCCGTCGGCCATCGTCAACGGGGAGCTCATCAACCGCAAGTTTAACAAGGGCACCGGCATCAAGGCCATCTGTGATGAGCTGGGGTGTTCGCTGGCCGATACCATCGGCTTTGGCGACAGCGACAATGACCTGCAGATGACCGATGTGGTAGGCATCAGCGTCTGCATGGCCAATGGCTCTGACAACCTGAAAAAGCTCTGCGACCGCATCTGCCCGGCTGTAACGGAGGACGGCGTGGCAAGGGAGCTCAAAACTCTGGGCCTGATCTGAGAGCAGCCCTCCACAAAAGAAGAGATGATAACAAAAAATTCCCGCTCCATCGAGCGGGAATTTTTGTTAGAGAGGGTTATTTCTGATGGACCGCCTTGTGATATACCGCGTAGGCAATCACGGCAGAGAGGGCCTCTGTGATCCAGAAGGCGTGCCAGACACCGGTAGGGCCCATGCGGCCGCACAGCACCCACGCAATGGGCATGATGAAGATGATGTAGCGGCAGAGGGAGATGACCAGCGAGGGCACGCCCTTGCCCAGACCCTCCAGTGCGCCGGAGGAGGTGGTAGACACTGCCGAGACGATGAATCCCAGGCAGATGATCCGCAGGGCGGTCTGGCCGATGGCGATGGTCTCGGGGTTAGAGGTGAACAGACCCATCAGCGGGCCTGCAATGGTCAGGCAGAGCAGGGTGCCAATGGCCATGATCCCGGCGCTCAGGCCCAGTGTCAGGTTGTAGAGCCTGGACACACGGCCATGCTCCCGGGCACCGTAGTTGTAGCCCACCAGCGGGCGCATCCCCTGCACGATGCCGTTGGCCGGCAGGTAAAGGAAGGTCTGGAGTTTGTAGTAGATGCCCAGTACCGTTACATAGCTCTGGGAGTAGACCGCCAGCAGGCCGTTCAGGAAGGTGACCAGCAGGCTGGGCAGGGCCAGATTCAGGATGGCCGGTACACCGATGGCATAGAGCTTGCCGTCAAGGGCGGCATCGAACCGCAGGCAGCGGCGGGAGAAGCGGACGGCGATTTCGGTGGTGCAGTAGACATAGAGGTAGACCACAAGGGAAACGGCCTGCCCAATGCCGGTGGCAAGGGCTGCACCGGCAATGCCCAGGGCGGGCACCGGCCCAAGGCCGAAGATGAGGACCGGGTCGAGGGCGATGTTGGTCACACAGCCGGTGATCAGCGCCACCATGGCAACGTTCATCCGGCCCACGGACTGGAAGATCTTCTCAAAGGCGAGGTCTGCCATGTTGACCAGCGAGAACAGGAACACGATGGTGGAGTAGGTCACACCCATGTCCACCAGAGCGGAATCGGTAGTGAAGCGGCGCAGGAAGCCGGGCATGATGGCAATGCAGAGGACCATGCCCAGAACACCGTGCAGCAGGGAAAACATCATGCCGTGGGTGGCGGCCCGGTTGGCGTTTTCGTGGTCGCCTGCGCCGAGGTAGAGCGCGATCTGGGCGTTGATGCCGATGCCAAAGCCGATGGCCACTGCATTGACAAAGTTCTGGATGGGAAACACCAGCGAAAGCGCCGTCATGGCCTGCTCGCTGATCTGGGCCACAAAGAGGCTGTCCACGATGTTGTACAGGCTGTTCACCAGCATCGAGATGACGTTGGGCAGGGCCATGGAGAGCAGCAGCGGGAACACCGGTCTGGTTTTCATAAAAGTATCGTTCATTTTCATTGCTCCTGAGGGTCAGATTTGGATTTGAAGGCAAAGCAAAAGCCACACAATGGCTTTTGTACCATTGTGTGGCGAAAAGTTGCAGAATGCTGTAAAAATCCACACGATATTTTATTGGTTCAAAGATACCACATCACAGGGATACTTGTCAAGGACTTTTTAAAATAAAAGTATGACTTTTTGCAGTGGGCCCTTGCCCTTGACAAGGGGCGCGGCGGCGGTAAAATAAGAACAGAACGCACAAAAGGAGGATCTGCCATGAAATGGATGATCGCGTCAGACCTGCACGGGTCGGCTTACTACTGCCGCAAAATGCTGGAGGCCTTTGAGCGGGAGGAAGCCGACCGGCTGTTCCTGTTGGGCGACCTGCTCTACCACGGCCCCCGCAACGACCTGCCCCGAGAGTACGCCCCCAAGGAGGTCATCCCCCTGCTGAACGGGAAAAGGGAGAAGCTGCTCTGCGTGCGGGGCAACTGTGATGCCGAGGTGGACCAGATGGTGCTGGAATTCCCCGTGCTGGCCGATTATGCGGTGCTTCCGGTGGGGCGGCGGCTCATTTATGCGACCCACGGGCATATCTATCATGTGAAAAATCTGCCGCCGCTGGCCCCGGGAGATGTGCTGCTGCATGGGCATACCCATGTTCCGGCCTGGACAGAGTTTGGGCAGGGAAATCTTTATCTGAATCCGGGTTCTGTGAGCATCCCCAAGGAGAACAGCCCCCACAGCTACATGACCCTGGAAGGAAACACGATGCAATGGAAAGAGCTGGAAAGCAGCGCTGTTTTCCATGAACTGACCCTTTGATAAAGTCCCCTGGCCGGTTTTGCGGGCAGCTTGAAATTTGCCCACCGGTATGGTATGATAAAACTGAAAACAGATCGGCAAAGTTCCGCAGAGCAGTGCTGTGCGGGGCAGGAGCCTTTTTGTTTCTGCAATGAGTTAGCTGAAACTAACAAAATGACGAAAACAGCGGGCTGGACTTGTGCAGTTTGACAGGGGTACCCGCAGATACAGTATGGAGGGGACAACAATGGTAGAAACGATCCTGAGGGTCGATGGTATGATGTGCGGTATGTGCGAGAGCCACATCAATGATGTGGTGCGCAAGACCGCCCGGGTGAACAAGGTGACTTCTTCCCACACCAAGGGCGAGACGGTCATCATCTCGGAGCAGCCGGTGGATGTGGAGGCGCTGAAGGCTGCCATTGCCGAAACGGGCTACACCGTGACCGGCGTGCAGACCCGATCCTATGAAAAAAAGGGCTTCTTCTCGTTCCTGAAAAAGTAACAGCCCGGTGTTTCTGGCCGGGCTGATCATGCAAAACAGGAGGTATCTCGTTATGAGGATCTTGGTGTACGGCGCAGGCGTTCAGGGCTGTCAGCTGGCCCACAGTCTGGCACAGAACAAGAAAAATGTGGTCACCCTGCTGGCCCGGGGCGAGTGGAAGGAGGTCATTGACCAGAAGGGCCTGACCATCCGCCACATGCTCCAGCGGAAAACAACGGTGGATCGGATGCAGACAACAGATGTGCTGGCCCCCGAGGATGTGTATGACCTTGTGTTTGTCACGGTGCAGGCCGGGCAGCTGGCCGATGTGCTGCCCATCCTCAAGGCAAACCGGAGCCAGTACTTTATCTTTGTGGGCAATGATCCCTATGCGCAGGAGATGCTGCAGGCCATGCAGCGCCCGGTGGATAAGATCGCCTTTGGCTTCCAGAACAATGCGGGCCGCCGTGAGCATGACCGGCTGGTCAGTGTGCACATGGGGATGGGAATGACCGTCGGCGGAGCAACCGCACCCCTGTCCGGCGCGTTCCGCCTGCGGCTGCAGGCTGCCTTTGAGGGGACTCATTACAAGCTGACCTATTACAGCGATATGGACGAGTGGCTCAAGAGCCACATCGCCTTTATCCTGCCCTGCGCCTATGCCTGCTATGCGGTGGATGGGGAACTTTCCCGCACCACAGTGGAACAGCGCAGGATGATCGTGGATGCCGCCTGGGAGTGCTGTGAGATGCTGAAAGCGGCAGGTGTACCCGTGAACGATGCGGAGAACACCGACCGCTACCGCGAGGGCACCAAACAGCGGAAAAAGACCGAGCGGATGGTTTACTGGATGGCGCAGACGGTCGTTGGGAAGTGGTGTATTTCGGATCACGCCATGCGTGCGGTGAGCGAGATGCAGTATCTGGATGAAGCGTTTGCCGCCCTGCGCGCCACCACATTGGTGGAGATGACTGCCTGGGATGAACTGCGCAGATCCCTGCCCAGAAAGAAGTAAGCGCCGGAAAATGTCCGGAGCATGAGAAAAAGCCTGTCGGTTTTTGCGCTGACAGGCTTTTTCTATTGATTCCGTGCCCAGAAGGCGGCAAGCTGCTGCTCCAGTTCTGTGGTGCTGCGCAGGTATTGGAGCTGATGCCAGTGGCGGGGGAACAGGCGGGTGTATTCGGCGCGGGCAAAGCGGTCATCCAGCAGAAGCACTACACCCCTGTCTTCCTGCGTGCGGATGACCCGGCCCGCAGCCTGCAGCACCTTGTTCATGCCCGGAAAGCGGTAGGCGTAGTCGAAACCGGTGCCGCCCGCCTCGTCATAGTAGCGGCGCAGGATCTCCTGCCGGGGGTTTACCTGAGGCAGGCCCACCCCCACGATAGCACACCCGATGAGCCGGTCGCCCACCAGATCCACGCCCTCGCCGAAGATGCCGCCCATGACCCCGAAGCCCAGCAGCGTTTTTGCGGGGCTTGGGCCGAACTGTTCCAGAAAGGCCGCCCGGGCCGCGTCGTCCAGACCACTCTCCTGGGCCAGCGTCCCGATGTCCGGGTAACGGGCGGTGAAGTCCTCATATACCTGCCGCAGATAGGCGTAGCTGGGAAAAAAGGCCAGATAGTTGCCCACCTTGGCCCGGGCCAGTGCGGCCAGCGCATCCGAGACGGCCTGCACACTGGCCTCCCGATCCCGGTAGCGGGTGGAGATGCCGGGCAGGCAGTAGAGCCCCAGATGTTCGGGCGGAAACGGGCTTTCCAGAGCCACGGCCCGGGCATCGGGACAGCCCAGAACGGAGCGGTAGTAGCCCGGCGGGGTGAGCGTTGCGCTGAACAGTGCCGCGGCCCGCCCGGCGGCAAGGCTGGCATCCACAAAGGGGGCAGGGTCAAGGCAGAGCAGCTCCCATTCCAGCTCGCTGCCCCGGGCTGTCAGCTGGGTGACAAAATGCGCGTCGTACCGTTCTGCCGCCCGGGTGATATCCTGCACCGCAAAGTAGAGCTCGAGCAGCTGGGCGTGGGCATCGGCCTCCGGGTTGGCCTCCAGCCAGTCCTGCAGAGGGGCCTGCAGGCTGAACAGCAGCCGGAGCAGCTCCTTCGGCAGTTCTTGCAAAAAGACCGTGCCATCCTGCGCCAGCAAAGGCTCCGGCAGCGGGAAGGCGGCTTCTGCCGGTTCGGTGTCCAGAAGGCTGGTTTGTTGGGTGAGATCCTCTGTCGGCGATTCGGTGGGCGCTGAACCCCGGCGGGGGGCCAGCTTCGTTACCGCCCGCCGTGCTTCCAGAAAGCCCCTGTCTGCCTTTGTCAACGCGGTTTTCAGTGCGCTTTTTCCTTTGCCGATGGCCCGTCTGGCATCGGTCAGGCTGCTCTTGCAGAACCGCGCCGAGTACATGGCTCTGGCCCGGTCCGGCAGGTTATGAGCCTCGTCGATGAGAAAAATGTAGTCGCCCGCCGCATCGAAAAAGCGCCGCAGGTGCACGGTGGGGTCGAACAGATAGTTGTAGTCTCCGATGACCACATCACACCACTCGCTCAGGTCCAGCCCCAGCTCAAAGGGGCAGACCCTGTGCCGCCGGGCGGTCTCGGTCAGGGCGGCCCGGTCATAGGGGACGGCGCTGTCCAGCAGGTCGGCCAGCGCATCCTTCAGCCGCTCGTAGTAGCCGTTGGCGTAGGGGCAGGCCTCCGGCAGGCAGGCGGGATGGCCCTCAGCATCCTTGCACAGGCAGGCCTTCTCCTTGGCCGAAAGGGTCACGCTGCGCAGGGAAAGCGCCGGGTCTGCCGCCCGCAGACGGGCCAGTGCATCCTCAGCAGCGGCCTGTGTCGTGTTGCGGGCGGTCAGGTAGAAGATCTTTTCCCCCTTGCCCTCGCCCATGGCTTTCAGGGCAGGAAAGAGGGCACTCATCGTTTTGCCGATGCCGGTGGGTGCCTGGCAGAACAGCCGGGTACCGCCCTTCTGCTCTGCCTTGCCCGCAGCACAGGCACGATAGATCTCCCCGGCAAGGGCACGCTGCCCGGGACGGTAGGCCGGAAACGGAAATTGCAGGGCCCCAAGGCTCCGGTCCCGGGCTTCCACCCAGTCCAGCTGCCGCCGTGCCCAGGGAAGATACTGCCGCAGTAAGTCGTTGAGAAACGCATCCAGCTCAGCGGCGGAGAAATGCCGGGTATAGCGGATGATCTCATCGGTGTCGATCTGGTAATAGGTCAGCCGGACATCCAGTGTTTCCAGCTCCCGCTGCTCGGCGCAGATGGCCCCGTAGACCATGCCCTGCGCCCAGTGGCAGGGGTTCATGTCCTCCATGATGGCATCGGTGGGCGCGGCAGTGGTCTTGATCTCGTCGATGACCACCGTGCCGTCCTCATCGGTAAAAATGCCGTCGGCACGGCCCTCGATGGTGAACCCGATTCCCTCCATCGTCCGCTCTGCCGTGAGGAACACCTCGGCGGCGTAGCCTTCACCCGCCGCCTTCTGGAGCCTGCGGTGGATGCGTGCGCCCTCGTTGGCCCGGTCAAAGCCGGTAAAGCGGCTGTCGATACTGCCGGTGCGGAGCAGGAACTCCACCAGCTCCCGGACAGAGAGACGGATGGTTGGCATGGGGTTCACTTCCTTTCTCTTGAGATTCTGCGCTTCAGTCAGGTTGTACAGAGCAGGGCCTACCCGAGACCCAGGATCTTTTGACAATTTGCTGCAACAGCATTCACTTGGTCGAAATCCACGGCGGCCCGGTAATAAGTCTCCAGCTCATCATGGCAGTTCTTGGCCTGAGCCATCAGGGCGACAGCCTGGTCGATGAGCTCGGAGGCGGCACGGTCATTGAAGCGCAGGCGGGCGCGGAAACCGGACAGGTTCTCCCGGTCCACAAAGCGGGTGCAGCGCACGGCCTGCACGCCGGGCAGCTGGATGGGATGCCAGAGGTTGTCGGTCAAAAAAGCCAGCCGCAGGGCCGGGATGAAGATGTGGTCGATCTGATCTTCAGGGTGCATGGCGCAGGGGCAGGTGATGATGTGGTAGCCCCGGGCCAGCGCTTCGGCCCGGATGAGTTCCAGCAGAAGGCGGGAGACCGCCCCGTAATCATCCCGGAATACCACATACCGGTCGGTCAGCGCTTCTACCGTGCCCCGGTAGAATACCATCCCCTTGGGGGTGATGGCTGAGAGCAGCCGCAGCTCCTCGCTGGCGGTGCCCTCGGTGCGGGGAAGCAGCCGGGTGCAGAGCCGCTTGACGTAGCGGCGCACCTTTTCAAAGTTGGCGCTGCAGGCCTCGGCCCGGCGGCTGTCCAGCATCAGGCTGCCCGCCGATGCGATATACCGGGCCGCCCGGCCCCGCAGGGCGGCATTCCGGGCAAACAGGGCCTTGACCTCGTCCCGGTGGGGAGCCAGCTTTCCGGCATCGATGGTGTGGTACAGGCTCACCACCAGCTCATCAGCCCCGGGCGCGTCCGGCTCCACCACATGGGGCGCGGTGGCATCGATGATGGCACGTTTCTGGTCGAGGAAGATGACCCCGTCCAGACTGTCCGGGTCGCTGGCGCAGTGGATCTTTTCGATGCGCTGGCCCTGCTGCTCGGCGGCCTGGGCCAGATGCTTCATCAAGGTGGATTTGCCGCATCCCGGCCCGCTTTTGATGAGAAGCATCTGCATCCCGGGCTCCCGGCGCAGCGGCTCAAAATAACCCTTGAAGCCCGCCGGTGTGGTGGCCCCCAGAAAGAAATCGGGGGAACGGCTTTGGATCGTTTTCATATCAGAACACCTCACTTTTGCTTTAGGGTATGCAAAAATGAAGGAAGATGATACTTGGACGGAGGGGTTAATAGGTATGCAGACAGACTTCGTTTATTTTATCCCGCAGGGCCACAAAATCCGCAAAGGCGGCGGGTTTGTTCTGCGCCTGCCGGAGCAGGGCGGCGGGGTGGAAGGTGCCCATGAACCACACGCCGTTCTTTTGCACAAAGGTGCCGTGCTCCTTGGTCACGGAGAAATCGGTGCGGATCATCCGCTGGGAGGCAATGCGGCCCAGGCAGACCACGATCTTTGGCTGCAGCAGCTTGAACTGTTCCCGGAGCCAGGGCATACAGGCCTCGCTCTCGGTGGGCAGCGGGTCACGGTTGTGGGGCGGGCGGCACTTGACGATGTTGGCAATGTAGCAGTTTTTGCTCCGGTCCAGATCGATGGCAAACAGGTATTTGTCCAGCAGCTGGCCGCTGCGGCCCACAAAGGGCAGGCCCTGCTCGTCCTCACTCTGGCCCGGGCCTTCGCCCACGAACAGCACCTCGGCAGTCTGGACACCCTGCCCGAACACCACATGGGTGCGGTCAGTGCACAGCTCACATCTGCGGCAGGCAAGGCACTCGGCCTTTAATGTATCCCAATCCATAGCAGTTTGATCTCCTTGCAGCTGAATGATAATTTATTCACAAATAAAAAATGGTTTTCTCCTAAAATAATAGCACAAAAAGCCAATTTTGTCTTGAACTTTTTGCCGGGTGTGCTAGAATAAAAGAGAAAGGCATCCTTGTGTCCAACAGGCACCCGGATGTGAATATTGGATAGTTAATTCGGAGGTAATCAACAATGGCTGATATGTTCGCACCGCTGGTAGCACAGCTGAAGGCAAACCCCAAGACGATCGTTTTTACCGAGGGCAATGACCCCCGCATCCTGGAGGCAGCCAGCAAGCTGCTGGCCGAGGGCGTTCTGAAGGTTGTCATGGTGGGCAACGAGGCTGAGTGCAAGGCTGCTGCTGCCGCAGGCAATTTTGATATTTCCGCTGCTGAGATCATTGACCCTGAGAACTACGCAGGTTTCGACGAGATGGTGAACACCATGGTCGAGCTGCGCAAGGGCAAGCAGACCGCTGAAGAGTGCACCGCAATGCTGAAGAAGTCCAACTACTTCGGCACCATGCTGGTCAAGATGGGCAAGGCTGACTGCCTGCTGGGCGGCGCTACTTACTCCACCGCCGATACCATCCGCCCCGCTCTGCAGTTGGTCAAGACCAAGAAGGGCGCACACCTGGTGAGCTCCTGCTTCATTCTGGACCGTGACTTTGGCGAAGAGGGCCTGAAGCGCATTGCCATGGGCGACTGCGCTGTCAACATTGATTACACCGATACCGTTGATAAGGCTACCGGCGAGGTCAAGCTCGCTGCATCCGCAAAGCTGGCTGAGGTGGCCGTTGAGACTGCCAAGACCGCAAAGCTGTTCGGCATCGATCCGAAGGTCGCAGTTCTGAGCTTCTCCACCAAGGGTTCCGGCAAGGGCGGCACCGTTGCTCTGAGCCATGACGCTACCATCAAGGCTCAGGAGATGGACCCCGAGCTGGCTGTGGACGGCGAGCTGCAGTTTGACGCTGCCGTTGCTCCCGAAGTTGCACAGGTCAAGTGCAAGGGCAGCAAGGTCGCTGGTCAGGCCAACACCTTCATCTTCCCCTGCATCGAGGCCGGCAACATCGGCTATAAGATCGCACAGCGTCTGGGCGGCTACGCTGCCTACGGCCCCATCCTGCAGGGCCTGAACGCTCCCATCAACGACCTGTCCCGCGGCTGCAACGCTGACGAGGTCTACAAGATGAGCCTGATCACTGCCTGCCAGTCCTAACTTTTATTCAGCACTCTGCCCCTTCTGGTGTAATGCCGGAAGGGGCTTTTGTTTTGCATGTTGTTTGATGGTTTTGCCAAAGGCTCCCCCTTTGGGGGAGCTGGCGCAAAGCGCCTGAGAGGGTGAGCTCGCTGCCGGGGCTTGCATTCTCCCCCGAAACATGCTATAATAATCAAGCACAAAATGTGCCATGCCGGACAGCGCCTGCTGCGTGGTTCGGCATACGGATGCGGGCCCTGTACGATGGGGCCGCTGTGAACCAGGTCAGGTGGGGAACCAAGCAGCCTTAAGCGGCGCGCCCCGTGCGTTTCAGTCAGCCTGCATCCGTATGCCGAGTTACGCAAGGCGGGGGTCAACCCCCGTCAGCGCTGCCCGGCTTTTTTGTTGAAAGGGGAGAAGCAGATGTATCGAGCCCTGTACCGCAAGTGGCGGCCCCAGCGGTTTGAGGATGTGGTGGCTCAGCGCGGCATCGTGACCGCACTGCGCAACCAGATCGCCACAGGCCGTGTGGGCCACGCTTATCTGTTTACCGGCGTGCGCGGCACCGGCAAGACCACCTGTGCCAAGATCTTTGCCAAGGCAGTCAACTGCCTGCATCCCCAGAACGGTGACCCCTGCGGTGAGTGCGAGATCTGCAGAGGCATCGACAACGGCAGCATTCTGGACGTGGTGGAGATGGACGCGGCCTCCAACAACGGCGTGGACGATATCCGTGATCTGCGTGATGAAACAGCCTACACCCCCAGCGCCTGTCATTATAAGGTATATATCATCGACGAGGTGCACATGCTCTCCACGGCAGCGTTCAATGCCCTGCTGAAAACGCTGGAGGAGCCGCCCGCCCACGTCATCTTTATTCTGGCGACCACGGAGATCCAGAAGGTTCCCGCCACCATCCTTTCCCGGTGCCAGCGGTACGATTTTACCCGCATCGGCCCCGAGGATATCGCCCAGCGTGTGGAGTACATCGCCGGGCAGGAGGGACTGGAGCTGTCCGGCGAGGGGGCGGAGCTTATCTCCCGCCTTGCCGATGGTGCCATGCGAGACGCGCTGTCCATTCTGGATACCTGTGCCGGTGTCACGGCAAAGATCGATGCGGACGTTGTCCGCCGGATGGCAGGTGTGACCGACCGGAGCTATCTGTTCCATATTTCGGATGCGCTGGAAGCGCAGGATGCCGCCGCGGCACTGGCACAGCTGGCTCAACTGCGCCAGCAGTCAGTGGATGTGAAGCGGCTGACTGAGGAGCTCATTGCCCATTACCGTGCGCTGATGCTGGCGGCCCTGCCCGGCGGGCAGGCACTGCTCTCGGGTGTATCCCCGGAAGAGGAAAAGCTCTATCTGGAAAAAGGCCCCCGGATGGGGCAGCGGGAGGCGATCCGGGCCATCCGGGCTCTGGGCAACGCTCTGGAGCACATGACCCGTGGCAGTGACCAGCGGATAGAGCTGGAACTGGCCCTGTTCAGCCTTTCGGAGCCGCCCCAGCAGGTGGCGGTACAGGCTGTGCCCGCCGCCCGGCCTGCGGTCCCTGCACAGGAGGCCCCCAGACCGTTTGCGTCGGCACCGGTCAAACCTTTTGTAAGTGCACCGGCGGCATCGGCTCCCGTGCAGGAACCCTCTGTGGAACCGGCGCCGATGCAGCAGTCTGAGCCGGAACCGGCACCTCAGCCCGTGGAACCGACCAAGGCAGAAGCAGCAGCTTCTGCGGAAGAAGAGCTGCCGCCCCTGCCGGAGGAACCGCCGGTAACTTCGGAGGCCCCGCCCCCTTGGGACGAGCCGGCCCCGGCTGCGCCGCCGCAGAGAGAAGCGCCTCCGGCTCCTGCACGGGAAGTGTCTGCGGCCCAGCCTCAGCCGGAGCCCAAGCCGGAATATACGGCTGACCCGGCGCTGAACAAGCCCCGCAAGGTGGCGGCAGAGGGGATCAATCCCTTCCCGCAGTGGGCAGAGGTCATCAAGCTCCTGCAGGAGCAGGATCCCATGCTCTACACCTACCTGAAAAAGTCCAAGGGTTACTTTGATGGTACCCGGGTGCTTATCGATGGCGGAAAGACCTTCCGGGATTTTATCCGCGCCAACAAGGAAAGCCAGAAGCTCATCAAAAAGCTGATCGCGCAGGTGTCCGGTGTGGCGGTGCCCATCGGCCCTTATGAATCCAAGACGGTCAATCGCGCTTCGGCCAACGCCGAGGAATCCCTCCGCAAGCTGGAACAGCTGGGGCTGGAGGTGTCGATTGAGGATAGTGAACGCAAAAAACGATAAATAAAAGGAGAACCAACCATGAAAGCAAGAATGCCCGCAGGCTTCGGCCGCCCCGATATGAACTCCCTGATGCGTCAGGCCCAAAAGATGCAGGAAGATATGAAGGCCAAGCAGGCAGAGCTGGAAGCTGCTGAGTACACCGGCAGTGCATCCGGTGAGATGGTCACTGTGAAGATGAACGGCAAGCACGAGGTGCTGAGCATCACCATTAAGCCTGAGGCCGTGGACCCCGATGATATCGAGATGCTGGAAGACCTGGTGGCTGCTGCCGTCAATGCAACCGTCAAGCAGGTGGATGAGACTGCCGAGGCCGAAATGGGCAAACTGACCGGCGGCCTGAACATTCCTGGTCTTTGATCAAAGTGGAGGAGCACCATGGGTTATAATGCAGCTCCGCTGGAAAAGCTGATCGAAGAATTCAGCAAGTTCCCGGGCATTGGGCGGAAGGGTGCGACCCGGATGGCCTATCAGGTACTGAGCATGTCGGATCAGGATGCCGCCGCACTGGCGGGTGCAATCCAGAACGCCCACACCAAGCTCCACCGCTGCCGTGTCTGCCAGAATTATACCGAAGCCGAGCTCTGCCCCATCTGTGCCAGTGCCAAGCGGGACCGCTCTGTCATCTGTGTGGTGGAAACGCCCCGTGATGTGCAGGCGTTTGAGCGCACCCGGGAGTACCATGGCATGTACCATGTGCTCCACGGTCTTATCAGTCCCATGGATGGCATCGGTGCTGAACAGCTGACGGTCAAGGAACTGCTGGCCCGTCTGGGAGATGGTGAAGTGAAGGAAGTGATCATGGCCATGAACCCCACCGTTGAGGGCGAGGCAACGGCCATGTATCTGGCAAAGCTCATCAAGCCCCTGGGCATCAAGACCACCCGTCTGGCCTATGGCCTGCCCGTGGGTGCCAGCCTGGAGTATACCGATGAGACGACCCTGTACCGGGCGCTGTCTGGCCGGGGAGAACTGTGATCATTTGTATTTCAAAGCCCTGCGTTTGCGCGCGGGGCTTTGTGCTGTTTATGGGATAAAAAAGAAACACCCGGCCGGGGAAATGAAACAAATTCAAGAAATATAGAAAAAACTCAAAAAAGATGCAAAAAAGTGTTGACAGAAGGCTGGGGATGTGGTATTATACTTGAGCGCCAAGGGCCGCCGGAAAGAATGACTTCTGAAAGCGGCAGAAGCAAAGCGAAAGAACCAATATGGATACGTTGAAAAACGGTCCACAAGTTCGAAAAGATCGAAAAGCTTCTGAAAAAAGTGCTTGACAAAAAATCACTTCTGTGGTAAAATAATCAAGTCGTCAGCCGCTAAGGCTGAGGCGCACAGGACCTTGAAAATTGAACAATATCGAAAAACTTGTAACGGAACCTATTTTC
>OGCN01000977.1_pt1 | contig 41928 bp, 32 predicted proteins | sample 1570181 | NCBI WGS metagenome assembly OGCN01 (sample SAMEA4370584, study PRJEB24528) | human gut metagenome | reverse complement strand
AACTCACCGGCGCCGCCCTCTTCGCCCTTGTAGCGGGTGCCCTCGGGGAAGATGACAAAGCTCCTGCCGCTCTCCACGATGGCGGTGGCGTCGTTCAGGGCCCGGACGGAGGCGCGCACGTCGTCCCGCTGGACGAACACGCAGCCCAGCAGCTTCATCCAGCGGTTGAGCAGGGGGATCTTCCCAAGCTCCTCCTTGGCCAGGATGCCGTGGGGCCGGTCCAGCCCGGCCAGCAACAGGGGGATATCATAATAGCTGCGGTGGTTGCCCACAAACACACAGGCAGTGTCTTTGGGGATGTTGTCCAGCCCCTCCACCAGCAGCTGGACCCCTGTGATGTGCAGGATCTGCCGGCTCCAGTGGGGGATGTGCTTGTTGACGATCTGCTCCACCGTGTCCATGTCGCCTGCGGCCAGCGCGCGCTCGCCCCGGCGGAGGATATTGTAGTGGACGATCATGTATCCAAAAAGATAGAGGAACATTGCAATGGTGCGGAAAATGCTCATGAGAGATGCTCCTTTCAATGGGAATGGGCTATAAAAATCCCAGTTTATTGTAACACACTTTTCCGTAAAAAGGGAGAGAAAATACTTTTTTTACAAATCCTAGCCTTTGCAGCTTGCAAAATCCACAAAATCCGGGTATAGTTATAACTACAAAGGTAGCACAATGGCGCTTCCAGAGAGAAACGCCGGTGCCTGCCAGACGCTGCCCGCCGGGCAGCAGGAAAGGAACCGGAACGACACATGAGTTTATTCCCCTCTGCAAATGATTTCAAAGCAGGGCCGGGCGTGGAGAAAGACGCCCCCCGCAAGACCGGCGTAGGCCGTTTCTTCGAGCTGGTGGGCCGCGATATGAGCAGCATGTTCCTTGCAAACCTGCTCACCTGCCTGGGCTTTCTCCCGGTCATCTGCCTGGTCTACATCGGCTTTCTGATGAACAGCCTCCCCGTGATGCTGGTCAGTGCCGCTGTGGGCGGCATTCTGGCGGGCCCGGCGCTGGCCGGCATGTACGATACCGTTCTCCGTGCCCTGCGTGATGAGGCCGGTTACTGGTGGACGACCTACCGCAAGGCATTCAAGCGCAATTTCAAGGCCAGCATCCTGCCGGGCGTGCTTTACTGCGTGGTGGTCACGGTGCAGATCTTCTTTGTGTATTTCTGCTTCAACATGCTCTACCACGGCACCAATGTGGGCGTGCCCATGTGGGTGGCAACGGTGCTCAACCTGCTGCTGCTCCACATGCTGTTCTCCTATCTGTGGCCGCAGGTGGTGCTGCTGGACCAGCCGTTGTTCCAGACGCTGAAAAACAGCGTCAACTGCATGATCGCGTTCCTGCCCCACGCACTGGCGGCGTCGGTCGTTACCATCCTGTTCTGGGGCCTTGTCATCCTCTGTATGCCGCTGGGCCTGCTGCTCATGCTGGTGTTCGGCTTCTGGTTCCAGGTGGAAGTCTGCTGCCAGATCGTGTATGGCGACCTGGACCGGGTGTTCCACATTGAGGAGAAGATCCAAAAGCTCCACGACGCCGAGCTTGAAGCAGAGCTGGCCGCCGAGCGGGGCGAAGACGAAGAGTAATTTCATCCACTGAAAATTTGCTGCGGCAGAAAGGGGAGCAGGAGCCATGGAGCAGCGGAACAATCTGGTGCTGCAGGGCACCGAGACGTTCTCCCGCGGGCAGCTGGATAACGTGGCGCTGGAGAGCGGCAGCATCGTGCTGGACAGCGCGGCGGGCCGCTACCTGCAGTACGGCAGCTACACCACGCCGGAGTTTGCCATGCCCGCGTTCTGCAACCTGAACGTGAGCTGGAATGCCCACGCTCCCCACAACACCATGGTGGAGGTGCGCTGCCGCGTGTATGCAGGCAACGCCTGGACGGGCTGGATGAGCTTTGGCAAGTGGGCCCCGGATTACCCCCGGTGCAGTGTCAACGCCCAGAGCGAGGACGGCATGGTCTTCCTGATGGGGGACACGGTCACGGTGGCAACCCCCGGCGGCGGCACCGGCGTGCAATTGCAGGTCAACCTCTCCTCCAACGACGATAAGGTCACCCCGGCCCTCCGGCTGCTGGCCGCTGCCGTGCGGCCCGTGACCTGGGAAAAACAGGAGGGCCATCCCATCAACCGGCGGCTCTACCTGCCGGAATACTGCCTCAGCGCCCACGACCCCAGCTTTGGCCGGGAGATGGATCTGCCGCTGGTGATGGCCGCCCTCATGAACCGCTTCGGCGAGGACATCCTCCCCGAGGAAGTGGCCTATGTGATGGAGGATAAGGCCACCAGCAGCACCGGCAACGGCGCGTTCGCCGCGGCCGCGGCAGGCTGCTGCGGCTACCCCTGCTGGCAGGCCTGGATGGACCTGAAAGACCTCCGGGCCCAGATCCACGACGGCTGTTCGGTAGCCGTCCGGGTGGAGCGCCGGGTGCGGGGCCAGCGGGACTCCGTCGGGGTCTGGATGGGCCTGCGGGGCTTCGGGCACGATGACGCCGTGCTGGCGGATTTCGTCCTCCTCAATGACCCCACGGCGGACACGGATGGAGCCGTGAACTGCACCATGGCCGTTACCGATTTCCTGCGCTACTTCACGGGCCGGGCCATCGCCCTGCGGGGCAAGCCCCGGGACGTGGAAGCCGACCGCCCCCGCCGCATCCTGTGCGAGCTGGAAAAGACGGGAGAGCCCGGCGTGTACACGTTCGTGCAGCGGGGCCAGAAAGACCTGCTGCCCGAGGAATTTTCCGGCTGGCTGGCGGCCAGCCGCCACGATGGGATAGCTCATGCCACCACCGCCCACCGGACGTTCAAACGGCTGGAAAAAACCGCTGAGGGCGGCATCCGCTTCAGCGCGGAGCAGCTGGCCGCGGGCGGGCGGTACAGCGTGTACGCGGTGGACCAGACTGGCAGGATGCGGGTGGCCGAAGTCCGGCTCCCGGTGCCGCCCCCGCCGCCTGAACCCGTTCTTCAAAGCACCGCGCAAGCCGCCGGAGCAGCTGCTCCGGCGGAGCCGAGCGCTTTTTGAGAAAAATCCAATTTTTCTATAGGAGGAATACATTATGGCAAAGACGATCATTACGATTGGCCGTGAGTACTGCACCGGCGGCAACTACATCGCAGAGGATGTGGCAAACACCCTGGGCATCAAGCTCTACGATAAGGAGCTGATCACCATGGCAGCCAAGCATTCCGGCCTGTCCGAAGAGGCGGTGGCGGCCAGTGAAAAGCGCCACACCCACAGCCTGCTGTACAGCCTCTACACCATGGGCAACGATCTGCCTCTGGGCGATCAGGTCTTCATCCTGCAGAGCCGGATCATCAAGCAGCTGGCCGAGGAGGGCCCCTGCGTGATCCTGGGCCGCTGCGGCGACTATGTGCTGCGGGAGCGCAAGGACGTGCTGCGCGTCTTCATCTATGCTCCGGTGGAGTGGCGGCGTGAGCTGGCCAAGACCGACCCCCTTGTCAAGGCGAAGGACGAGAAAGGCATCAAGGAAGAAATCGAGAAGACCGACCGCAACCGTGCTGCCTACTACAACTACTACACCCAGAACCGCTGGGGCGACGCGCACAACTACGACCTGGCCATCAACGCCGCGCTGGGCCGCGAGACCTGCGTGAAGATGATCCTGGACGCCGTGGCCGCCAAGGAGAAGACCATGGGCTGAGGCCCGGACACCGGGCGGTCCTGGACGTAAAAAACAATGATGGTTCGTGGGTGGGGCGCGCAAGCGCTCTGCCCACGTTTCCGGTAAAGAAACAAGCATCCCAAATGTCAAAAGGAGTCAACGTGGAAGAAAATCAACAAGCAACGGCCCGTGAGAACATCATGGGCACCATGAACATCAACCCGCTGCTGGTCAAGCTCAGTGTGCCTATGATGGTGTCCATGCTGGTGCAGGCGCTGTACAACGTGGTGGACTCGATCTTCGTGTCCCATGTCAGCGAGAGCGCCCTGACCGCGGTTTCGCTGGCGTTCTCACTGCAGAACGTCATGATCGCCGTGGGCGTGGGCACGGGCGTGGGCGTCAACGCCCTGCTCTCCAAAAGCCTGGGTGAAAAGAATCAGGAGCGGGCCAACACGACCGCCGAGAACGGCATTTTTCTGGCCCTGTGCAGCTATGTGATCTTTTTTGTCATCGGCCTTACCTGCATGAAACCCTATTTCTACGCCCAGACCAGTGACCCGGACATTGCCCTGCAGGGCATCCGGTATCTGCGGGTGTGCAGTGTGTTCAGCCTTGGCCTGTTTTTGCAGACCATGGGCGAGAAGCTGCTGGCCGCCACCGGCCGCACCAACCTCAGCATGACCAGCCAGCTCATCGGCGCGGTGGTCAACATCGTGCTGGACCCCATCTTCATCTTTGGTTATTGCGGCGAGGCGTTGTCCGGCACCACGGGGGCCGCGGTGGCTACCGTCATCGGCCAGTTCTGCGGCGCGGGCGCGGCCATCTTCTTCAACCTGAAGAAAAACCCGGACATCCAGATCAGTTTCAAGGGCTTCCGCCCCAGCGGCGAGGCCATCCGGCGGATCTACGTCGTGGGCCTGCCCAGCATTGCCATGCAGTGCGTGGGCAGCGTGATGACGTTCTTCATGAACCAGATCCTCATGGCGTTCTCGGCCACGGCGGTGGCGGTGTTCGGCGTCTATTTCAAGCTGCAGAGCTTCGTGTTCATGCCCATCTTTGGCCTGAACAACGGGATGGTGCCCATCATCAGCTACAACTATGGTGCCCGGGACCCGCGGCGCGTCAAAAAGACCATCAAGCTGGCCATCGCCTACGCCGAGTGCATCATGCTCATCGGCTTCTGTGTGTTCCAGTTTGCACCCGGCCTGCTGCTGAACCTCTTTGCCGCCAGTGACGCCATGCTGGCCATCGGCATCCCGGCACTGCGGATCATCTGCCCCCACTTCCTGCTGGCAGGCATCGGCATCGTGCTGAGCTCGGTGTTCCAGGCGTTGGGCAACGGCGTGTACAGCCTCATCATCTCGGTCTGCCGCCAGCTGGTGGTGCTGATCCCGATGGCGTGGCTGCTGAGCCGGACCGGCAACGTGAATATGGTCTGGTGGGCGTTCCTCATTGCGGAAGTGGTCAGCACGACGCTGAGCCTCGTGTTTATGGCACGCATCAACAAAAACATCATTGCGCCCATGCAAAACGCGTAACAGAAGCAAAATAAGTCCCCTGCGGACGAAAGGATCGTGAATGATATGGGAAAAAAGCTGAAATGGAACCTGATCGTGATGAGCGTGCTCTACCTGGCTTTGGGCATTTTCCTGCTGATGGTGCCCGGTACGGCCCTCAACGTGGTCTGCTACGCGCTGGGCGGCGTGGTGCTGCTGGGCGCCGTGATCCAGCTGGTGCGCTATTTTCTGGTGGAGCGCGGCATTTTCCAGAGTCAGCTCACCCTGATCTCCGGTCTGGTCTGTCTGGCGCTGGGCGGCTTCCTCATCCTGCGCAGCGACATCGTGGTCCGCATCCTGCCCATCGTGTTCGGCCTGTTCGTCATCTTCGACAGCCTGGGCCGGGTGCAGAACGCGCTGGAGCTCCGCCGCTGCGGCTATGGCAGCTGGAAAGGCTTCCTCCTGCTGGCGCTGCTGAGCGTGGTGCTGGGCGTTGTGATGATCGTGGACCCCTTTGGGGCCATGGAAACGCTGGTGATGGCCATTGGCGTGATCCTCATCATTGAGAGCGCCCTCAACCTGCTGAGTGCCCTGTACACCATGCTGGCGGTGCGGCGGTTCGTCAAGCTGCACCCGGAGGCGCAGTCGGTGCTGGAGGCCGTTACCGGCAAGGATCTGAACGGCGACGGCGTCATTGCCCCGGATGTGGCCCGTGCTGATGCCGAAGCCACGGCCGTGGAGCTCGACCATGTGGACGAGAGTGCCGAGGTGGAGCAGGAGAACGACAACGAACAAATCAACGAATAAAAGGATAAAAAGAAAATGGAAAAGTACGATCTGATCATTGTGGGTGCCGGCCCGGCCGGTATTTTTACCGCTGTGGAGCTGCTGCGCCACGGCAGCAAAAAGCACATCCTGCTGGTGGAAAAAGGAAAGCCGGTGGAAAAACGCCACTGCCCCAAGGCAGAGCTGGGCCACTGCGTCAACTGCCGCCCCACCTGTGCCATCACCACCGGCTTCTCGGGTGCCGGCGCGTTCTCGGACGGCAAACTGAGCCTCTCCTATGAGGTCGGCGGCGACCTGCCCACCCTCATCGGCGAGGAGTTCGCCCAGGAGCTGATCGATTATACCGATAAGATCTATCTGGAGTTTGGCGCGGACCCCCATGTGGAGGGCATCTACACCGGCGAGGAGATCAAGGAGATCCGCAAGAACGCCATCCATGCCGGCCTCAAGCTGGTGGACTGCCCCATCCGCCATCTGGGCACCGAGAAAGCCCAGCAGCTCTACCTGGCCATCCAGAACCATCTGGCCGACAACGGCGTGGAAATGCTCTTCTCCACCGAGTGCGAGAACATCATCCTCGAAAACGAGGTCTGCAAGGGCGTCCTCATCAAGGGACCCCGTGATGCGGAAGCCTATCCGGTTTACGCGGATACCGTCGTCATCGGCACGGGCCGCCGTGGCGCTGACTGGCTGGAGAAGATCTGCGCCGAGCACCACATTGCCCACAAGCCCGGTACCGTGGACATCGGTGTCCGCGTGGAGTGCCGCAACGAAGTCATGGAGAAAGTGAACAAGGTGCTGTATGAGTCCAAGCTCATCGGCTACCCCAAGCCCTGGAAGAACAAGGTCCGCACGTTCTGCCAGAACCCCGGCGGCTTTGTGGCACAGGAAAACTATGATAACGACCTGGCTGTCGTCAACGGCCACAGCTTCAAGGAGAAGAAGAGCCCCAACACCAACCTGGCCATCCTCGTCTCCCACAATTTCACCGAGCCGTTCAACCAGCCCATCGCCTACGCCCAGAAAGTGGGCGAGCTGACCAACATGCTGGGCGCGGGCCATATCATGGTCCAACGCTACGGTGATATCCTGGACGGCAAGCGCACCTGGCAGAAAGAGCTGGCACAGTCCAACGTCAAGCCCACCCTGAAAGATGCCGTGGCCGGTGACATCACCGCCGCCATGCCCTACCGCGCCATGACCAACATCATTGAGTTCATCAAGATGCTGGATATGGTGGTGCCCGGCTTTGCCGCCAACGAGACCCTGCTGTACAGCCCGGAGCTGAAGTTCTACTCCAACAAGGTCAAGATGGACGAGAACCTCGACACCAACATCAAGGGCCTGCACTGCCTGGGCGACTCCTCCGGCTGGACCCGCGGCCTGATGATGGCCTCCGTTATGGGCGTGCTCATGGGCCGGAAGCTGGCCGAAAAAGAGGGCTGCTGAAAAACAGCGCCCGCTGGATCGCGTAAAAGATTCACTCCTCCTGTACAAGGGGGAGTTTTTCGTTGAAAAATTTGGAGGAATAAAATATACAAATTGCTGAATTTGTGGAAATGTGACACAAAAAATTTCTTTTTAGCACAGAAACTGCTAAACTTGACGCAACGATCCGTGTGTAACAAGCACACACCAGGAGGTATTGCGATATGGGCGAAACCCCAATGAGCGCTTTGACCCTGCTGTGTTCCGGCATCCAGCTTTACAGCGCAGAACAGCGCATTGCGGACTGCATCCTTGCAGATGTAAAGTGGGCGGCATCGGCGACCTCAGCAGAGCTGGCGCGGCAGAGCCAGGCCTCGGAAGCCACGGTGACCCGGCTGTGCCACAAACTCGGCTTTGAGAGTTACCGCAAGTTCCAGCTGGCACTTGCGCGGGATGTGATGGAGCAGCAGGAGGTGGAAAAAAGCCACGCGGCGGCCCAGCCGGACCGGATGCGGAGCATCCTGCAAAAATTCCTCGTCAACAAACAGGAAGAAGTACGGGCCACGGTGCAGGCGCTGGATGCGGACCAGCTGCGGGCAGCGCTGGCCTGCCTGAACGCGGCCCATGTGGTGGAAGTGGCCGCTGCCAGCCATAACCTGAGCATCGCGCTGGAAGCCTCGGTCAAGTTTGGCAGTCTGGGCAAGCGGTGCGTGGCCAGTGCCATCCCGGAAAAGACCCGTGCCTTTGCGGCGACTTTGACAAAGAACGACCTGCTGCTGGTCATCTCCGGCACCGGGCGGAACCCTGCGCTGGAAGAGGTGGCCCGGCTGGCCCGGGAAAACGGGGCAGCCATCCTCCTCATCACAAGCGACCGGCACTCGCCGCTGGCCCAGCAGGCGGATCATGTCCTGCTGGCTTCCAACCGGGAGCAGCGCCTCATTGAGGGCGACCATGCTCCCTCCCAGCTCTCGGTCCTGCTGGTCATCGAGGTGCTGTACTACCTGATGCTGCTGGGCGAGTAAAACCAGTTCCGAAACAAAAAACGCCTCTGACGGTGGATGTCAGAGGCGCTTTTTGTATGGAAGAACCTAAAAATTACTTTGCGTTAAAAACATACTGATCCATCCGGCGGAAGGCCTCCTCAATGCGGGAGCGGGGAGAGGCCAGATTCATCCGCAGGTGGCAGGGACCGTGGAACATGGTGCCATCCTGCACGGCAGCGCCCACATCCCAGCAGGCCTGTTCCACTTCCCGGATGGTCTTGCCGTGGGCGGCGCACCAGTCGGTGCAGTCCACAAAGAGCATGTAAGTGCCCTCGGGCTTGGCCACTTTCACACCCTCAAAGTGCTGGGCGATGTAATCGCAGGCAAAATCCACGTTGCCGGTCAATACCTCGCGGAGCTCGTCCGCCCACTCATAGCCCTCGGGCTTGTAGGCACCAATGAGGGCGTGCATGGAGAGGACGTTCATGGAGTTGTAGTGGCAGAGGCTGGACTCCTTGTTGATGCGGTCCCGCCACCAGTCATTGTACACGATGTGGTAGCTGCCGATGAGGCCGGCCAGGTTGAATGTCTTGGAGGGGGCATACATGGCGGCAGTGCGCTGGCGGGCATCCTCACTGATGGACTGGGTGGGGATGTGCTTGTGGCCGGAAAGGATGATGTCGGACCAGATCTCGTCCGAGACGACAGAGACGTTGTACTTTTTGAACAGCTCCATGGCCTTTTCCAGCTCCCAGCGCTCCCACACACGGCCGCAGGGATTGTGGGGGCTGCACAGAATCGCGGCATGGATGTGTTCCTCGGCCAGGTGCTTTTCCATGTCGGCAAAGTCCATCCGCCACACGCCGTTCTCGTCCTGCACCAGCGGGGAGTGGACGATATCGTAGCCGTTGTTTTCCAGGCAGCGGGTAAAGCCGATGTAAGTGGGGCTGTGCACCAGCACCTTGTCGCCCCGGGAGCAGACGCAGTTCAGGGCGCTGACCACGCCGCCCAGCACGCCGTTCTCATAGCCGATGTGCTGCTTTTCCAGTCCGGTCACGCCGTTGCGCCTGGCCTGCCACTGGATGATGGCGTTGTAGTATTCGTCGCTGGGGTCAAAGTAGCCGAATGCCGGGTGCTGGACGCGGGCAATGACCTCCTGCTGGATGGTGGGCACCACCGGGAAGTTCATGTCCGCCACCCACATGGGGATGGCGTCAAAGCCCTCCTTGGGGGCAGAGGGGGCAAAGCCGGTGCCCAGGCCGTCCACGGCGATGGCATCTTTGCCGTGGCGTTCGAGAATGGACGTAAAATCGTATTTCATGACAATTCTCCTTAACAAAAAACCGCACAGCCGGAAAAGCCCGGTGTGCGGGAAGAACACAGGTTTAGCCCTCGATGAGCTCCACGGTCTTCATCTTGACCGGGGTGGTGGGCTTATCGTTCCAGTCGGTGCGGACAGCGGCGATCTGATCCACAACATCCATGCCGGCCACCACCTTGCCAAAGGCGGCATACTGGCCGTCCAGGTGGGGTGCGTCCTGGTGCATGATGAAGAACTGGCTGCCGGCGCTGTTGGGGCTCATGCTGCGGGCCATGCTGATGACGCCGCGGGTGTGCTTGATGGGGTTGTTGACGCCGTTGGCAGCAAACTCACCCTTGATGTTCCAGCCCGGGCCGCCGGTGCCGTTGCCCAGCGGGCAGCCGCCCTGGATCATAAAGCCGGGGATGACGCGGTGGAACGTCAGACCGTTGTAAAAGCCCTCGCGGACCAGCTTCTTGAAATTCTCACAGGTGATGGGAGCGGCTTCCTCGTTCAGCTCAATGTCGATGATGCCGCCGTCTTCCATAGTAATGCGAACCATAGTTGTACAATACTCCTTTATTTCGGCCCTTTGCAAAGGGCATTTGCGGCAGAAGACCTGCCAAGTGACAGGGATAGTATATCATAGGTTGGCGGTTTTCTCAAGCCACCGGCCTATGACGGAATTGTAAATAAAAATCAATGGGTCAGCAGCCCTGCATCTCCGGCATATCCTGCCAGAAGCGCTTGGGGCAGTGGGACATCCGGCAGGTTTCATTGTGGCGGGCCTTGATCTCCAGCGTATCGTAAAACTGCTTCCACAGGGCCTGAAACTCCTGCTCCCGGGCGCTGGGCGGGGGCAGCTCCAGCGGGGCGGCCAGCTCAGTGAGGGTGGCTTTATGGTTTTGGTAGAGCAGCACCGCCTGATGCACGGCGTCATAGATCATGAAATTTTCTTCGGGGAACCGCCCGCGGAAATGCCCCCGCAGCAGGGGCAGGATGTAGTTCTTGGGGTGGATGACGGCCCCCAGCATCCCGTCGTATTCGGTAAAGCGGACAAAGCCCTGGAACTTGTCCACCTCCCAGTCCAGGCTCTTTTTCATCTCGTAGAGCGGGGCCACGTCCGGGTGGCCCATCCGCTTGACAGTGCCCGGCCCCAGCGCGAAAGCAAGATGCAGAAAGCGCAGGAGCAGCAGCTCTTTGTCCTCCCGCCCGGAGAGGAAATCCCGGGTGACGAGATATTCCGTTTCGGCCCCCAGTTTTTTGCCGAAGCTGGCAAAAACGCGCTGGGCTCTGGCGTGGTCGGTAGCAATCTCCCGGATGGGGTAGAGGGTGGCCGTCTCCCGCTCCGGCGTCCAGATGGCAAACGGGATCTCGTGCTGGAGAAAGCTCTCGAACACGCAGCAGAGAAAGCCCTCAAAGCTGCCATCGTACAGGTAAACAAGGTCGGCGTCGTGGAGCCTGCGGGGCGCAGGGGAGATGGCCGCCGGGGTCACAGCGCTCTGGCCAGACATTGCACCGCCTCCTCCCGGATCATCCGCTGGGCGGCGCGGGGCGGCACGCCCTGCTCCACCAGTTTGTCCACGGCAGGCGGGGAGAACATGCTCAGCTGCTCCACCCTGCCGCTGAATACATGGGGGTCGATGAGGGCCCGGGTGATCCGCTCCCGCCCGGCACTGCCCTGGCCCGGGTGGGCCCCGGAAAAGCCGTTGCAGGTGATGAAATACTGGGCCCGCTTGAGCACGACCCCCATCCGCTTGAGCTCGTCCAGCCCCAGAGAAGCCTGCTTGCGGGCGTGCCAGATGCGCCGGGCGCTCTTGGGGCCGATGCCCGGCACCCGGAGCAGCATTTCAAACGGGGCCCGGTTGACGTCCACGGGGAACAGCCCGTAATGCTGCACGGCCCAGTTGCATTTGGGGTCCAGATAGGGGTTGAAGTTGGGGCTGTTTTGATCTAAAATCTCGTCGGCCTTGAACTGGTAGAACCGGAGCAGCCAGTCCGCCTGATAGAGCCGGTGCTCCCGCAGCAGCGGGGGCTTGGTGTCTAGCGCGGGCAGGCGGGTGTCCTCCGTCACCGGGATATAGGCGGAGTAGAACACGCGCTTTAAGTTGTACTTCTGGTATAACCCCTCGGTGAGCTGCAAAATGTGGTAGTCCGTTTCGGGGGAGGCCCCCACGATCATCTGGGTGCTCTGCCCGGCGGGAGCAAACCGGGGCGCTTTGCGGGAAACAGCCACTTCCTCCCGGCTGGCGGCACCGGAAACAGCAATCTGCTTCATGGGCCGGAAAATGGAGTGCCGCCCCTTGTCCGGGGCCAGCAGGGAAAGGCTCTTCTCGCTGGGCAGCTCAATGTTGACCGAAAGGCGGTCGGCCAGATAGCCCAGCTGTTCCAGCAGCTCGGGGCTGGTGCCCGGGATGGCTTTGGCATGGATGTAGCCCCCGAAGTGGTACTGCCCCCGCAGCAGCCGCAGGACGGCGAGCATCCGCTCGGTGGTGTAGTCCGGGCTGACGAGGACGGCGCTGGAGAGAAACAGCCCCTCAATGTAGTTGCGGCGGTAAAACTCCATGGTCAGCTCGGCAAGCTCCCGGGGGGAGAACGTCGCCCGGGGCAGATCGTTGGACTTGCGGTTGACGCAGTAGCTGCAATCGAACGAGCAGCAGTTGGTCATCAGCACCTTTAAAAGGCTCACGCAGCGGCCATCCGCCGTAAAGGCGTGGCAGCAGCCCGGCGCGTAGCAGCTGCCGATGCTGCCGGCCCGCGCGGCGCGGGATGCCCCGCTGGAAGTGCAGGCTACATCGTATTTGGCGCTGTCGGCCAGGATCGTGAGTTTGTCCATCAAAGACTGTTCCATGGGGTGCCTCCAGGAAAAAGGGATAAAAAAGAAAGCCATGCGCAGCTTCTGCAAATGGCTTTTGGATTTTTGGGGTCAAAAATTTTACCACTTCGCCTTGGTTTCCACCACGCGGCCCGCGATGTGCAGGCGGTTGAGGTCTTCGCCCTTGATGACCATTTCGTTGTAGGCCGGGTTGAACGGCTGCAGCACCACGCAGTTGCCCCGCTGGAGGTAACGCTTCAGGGTGCCCTCGCCCTCGTCGCCGTAGACCAGCACGCCCAGGTCGCCATTTTCCAGCGTGTCCTGCTTGTGCACCAGCGCCAGGTCGCCGTCCTGGATGCGGGGCTCCATGCTGTCACCGCGGACCACGAGATAGAAATAGTTGGAGGGGTCTTTCACCCGGGCATACTCCTGCCCGTAATCCTCCTCAAAGGCCAGGGCACCGTACCCGGCCTTGACGGTCCCGATGACCGGGATCAGGCTCTCGGCATAGTTGCCAAAGAACCGCTCCTCCGGCGTGTTGCTGCTGGCGACCGGGCGGTACAGCCCCAGCAGGAAATCCGCCGTGGTGCTCAGGATCTCCGCAATGCGGGCGACCGTTGTGGGGTCCGGGGAGGACTTGCCGCTTTCCCACTTGCCGACGGCCTGCTGGGTGACCCCCAGCTTGGACGCCAGTTCCGCCTGGCTCATGCCCTGCTGCTTGCGGCATTGCTTCAAAAGCTCTGAAAACGACATGGTTGTGCACTCCTTTGTTCCGGTGGCATTTTACTTGTGGTTTTATTATACAACAAAAAGATGTTTGAGTAAAGAGAAAAGTTCCGCAACCCCCAAAAAAAGGTTGTCAGCTGCGGGAAGTGGCGAAAAACTTTCAATTAACCCTTGACAGCCCGCCGGAAATCTGGTAAATTAAATAGGCATTCGGTACGGCGTGTGCGAGTGCCCACGAGGAGAGATGTCCGAGTGGTTTAAGGAAGCAGTCTTGAAAACTGCCGTACGGCAACGTACCGTGGGTTCGAATCCCACTCTCTCCGCCATTTTTTATTGAATAAGTGTAACACACTTTGCTCTGGAGTAGTACTCAAGAGGCCGAAGAGGCGCCCCTGCTAAGGGCGTAGGTCGTCTAAACAACGGCGCGAGGGTTCAAATCCCTCCTACTCCGCCAAGAAAAAGCTCGATGATTCTTTGAAATCACCGGGCTTTTTCCATTTTTATCGGGGTTTCAGAGCAGCAGGTTGGTCACGGCGGCCAGCAGGGCCAGGTGGGCGGGGTAAAAGAGGTAAAACGCCCATTGCTCGGCCCTGGAGCAGCGGCCCCGCTGACCATTATAAAGAGAGACGGGCAGGAACGCCAGCGGCGCGGGCAGCTCATAGCAGACGGCCACGGCCCCGAACAGGCACTGCAGGGGCCGGGAGGCCCGTGTGATGTACAGGACCACGATGAGCAGCACCCCGATGGCCCCGTAATCCGTGCGGAGGAGCTCCGCCAGCACGGCCAGAGCCAGGGCGCTGAAAATGCCCGGGGCGCTCCGCTCCCCGCAATGCCGCAAACAGCCCAAGGCGCACAGCCCGAAAAAGAGCGTCCAGTAAACGTTCTGGTGGCCCCGGTAGATCAGCGTGTGGAAAAAGGCCAGGTCAAAGGGGAGCTCGCTCACCAGCGCAAAGGCCAGCATCCGCCCGGCGTACTGCCGGAGGCTGTGGGTGTGCAGGAAGCCCTCCACCAGCAAGAAGCAGTAGAGGGGGAACGCCAGCCGCCCGGCCCACCGCAGGCAGAGATCCAGCGTGAGCAGCGGCTCGGAAATGGGCCCCGGGCGGGAAAAGACGCCAGCTTCCAGGCAGGACGCGCCGAGATGGTCCAGCAGCATACTGCAAAGGGCCAGCCGCTTGAGGGCCGTGCCGCTGAACGCGGGGCGCTGTGTTTGGGGAACAACCATAAACAACCCTCCAAAAGAGTGTGGATTCGACTTTCTGTTGCAGGAAAGTCCTTATTTTTTGTGGAAATTTCCGCTTGGGTGCTTGACAAAGGCCGGGCGGGATAGTACACTCAAAAAGAAAATTGAACTCCAGCAAGAGCAAGATGAAAAAGATTCACAGAAGATCGGGCGTCTCCGAACGAGTAACGGGAAGGAGGCATTGAGGTATGACGCTGTTTTCTTATGAGATTTTTGATGCTGTGGCCCGCCAGGGCAGCTTTAACAAGGCGGCACAGCAGCTGCACCTGACCCCCTCGGCCATCAGCCATGCCATCGCGGTGATGGAGGCAGAGCTGGGCTTTACCTTATTTAATCGCGGGAAGAACGGCGTGACCATGACCAGCTACGGTGCCTCGCTGTATCCGTCCATCCGGGCAGTGCTCAACAGCGACGAGGCGCTGAAGCAGAGCATTGCCCGCCTCAACGGCCTGGAAAAGGGCAAGGTGAAGCTGGGCGCGTTCAACTCCGTCTGCGCCGGGATGCTGCCGGGCATCCTCAAGGGCTTTATGGCCCAGTACCCGCAGATCGAAGTGGAAGTATATCAGGGTACTTACGATGATGTCAAGGAGTGGCTGCGCACGGGCCAGATCGACCTGGCGTTCCTCTCCTCCACCTGCCGGGAGGAATTTGCCCTCACCGAGCTGTTCAAGGAGCCGCTGCTCTGCATCACCCCCGGCGACTGGCCGGAGCCGCCAAACGGCGTGATGACCCCCGCCCTGATGGATGGCCAGAATTTCGTGGTGCAGTGGGACGCCACCGACGCCGAGATGCGCCAGTTCCTCAAAAAGTACGGCCTGAGCACCGAGCGCCGCTGCCATGTCATTGATGACCAGTCCAACATCGCCATGGTGGAGGCGGGCCTGGGCATCTCCATCATGCCCCGGCTGCTGCTGAGCCAGTGCACCGCCAACATCAAAATTTACCCCATCGACCCGGAGGAAGACCGTGTGGTCGGCCTGGCCGTCCAGCGGCCCACCGCCATGGCCCCCGCCGTGGAGCAGATGTTCCACCACATCGTGGACTACTGCAAGCAGATGGAGCACTGAGAACAGAATACCACAAAACGGCCTGCATGGTAAAGTGCAGGTCTTTTTTTTGCAAATTGTACATTGTGTCTTGTGATAAAATACGGTATACTATCGCCAGAAAACAAAATATTCCACAGAGTTGGACCCGTCAGGAGGGAAAACAGACCCCATGAAACGACGTGATTTTTGTAAAGCGCTGGCCCTTTCGGCGGCGGCGCTGGCAGTGCCCAGGGCGGCGGCGGAAAACACGCAGGGCGCGGTGGGCCGGGCGGTGGCGGACGGCCGCTATTCCATGCGGTTCCGCAGTGAGCTGAGCCTGACCGACGTGCCCCATGACTACTATTATAGTGACAGCTTTTTTGCCCACTCCGCGTTGGAGTACGACCACAGTCTGGCGCTGGCCAGCCTGGGGCTGGTGGGGGCCGCCTTCAACACGGCAGCCAGCGACGCCCGGTACTGGGCCAACGGGGAGGTGGGCCGGGAGGCCAACCTTGCCGACGCCTTTGCGGCGCTGGGCTTTGCCGACCCCGTGTTCTACCACTACGACATCGACGTGGGGCAGGCCGGGGACTTTGTGGGCCACGGCCTGGCCCGGAAGACCATCCCCCTGAACGGCCAGCGCACCACCATTGTGGCCGTCATCCTGCGGGGCGGCGGCTACGGCGGCGAGTGGGTCAGCAACCTGCACACCGGTGTGGGGGCGGGCCACGCGGGCTTTGTCATCCCGGTGAACGAGGTGCTGACCGCCCTCCGAAATTATCTGGCCAGGGCGGCCGCCCAGCCGGGCGGGACGGGCACCGTCAAGCTCTGGGTGGGCGGTTACAGCCGGGGCGCGGCCGTCGCCAACCTGCTGGCGGGGCGGATCAACAAAGACCTGCCCGAGATCGACCGCAAAAACGTCTTCGTCTACACGTTTGCCACGCCGGTGGCCCTGACCGCCGCCAGCTACCCGGACTATCAGCTGGACTACGACAACAACCACAACGCCGACGGTACCCTGAAAACCACCTGGGCCGCCAGCAACATCTATAATATCCTTTCCAGCGGCGACCTGGTCCCCCGGGTGCTGCCCGCCGAGTGGGGCTACCACCGGAACGGCAATGACCGCTTCCTGCCCTCCACCCAAAACGAGAAAGAGCTGGCCGACCTTGATGTCCGGGGCGCCAGCTTCAGCGAGGTGCCCCTGACCATCAGCGGGCTGGCCACCAAGGAGGACACCGACGGCGTTATGGAGCGGCTGGAAACGTTCTTTGGCAGCAAGCAGCAGTTCCACGATAAGTACGAGGCCGTGCTGATGGACATGATCCAGTGCGCTTTCCTCCGCAACGAGGCCGAGTGCACCCAGGGCTATCTCCTGACCGACGAGGAAGTGGAGGCCCGCCTGCGGGGCCTGGGCAACATGCGGAACGTGGACGAGGCCAAGCTGGAAAAGAGCGTCCACAACGCCTCCGCCCTGAGCCGCCCCCTGCTGGAAAAGCTGGAGCAGAACGACGGCAACCTCACCCTGCGGGGCAAGACCTACCATGTGGAAGTGCCCCAGCGGGTGCAGCAGGCCGTCATCCCGGTGCTGGCCGTGGGCCTGTACTACGGCATCGACAGCGGCACGGTGGCCGCCATGGCCCGGTACATCTTTATGTTCATGTCCATGAAGCCCGACTCCGCCGATGTGGCGGTGCGGGCGGCGTTCTGCCACCACTGCGAGGACTACATCAGCCTGATGGAGTACTATCCGCCTGCCGACCACGGCATGGAGGCGTACACGAGGGCTTGACCTCTTTGCCAAGGGCTCTCCCTTTGGGAGAGCTGGCGCGCCAGCGCCTGAGAGGGCAAGCCCGGCAAAATAAAACACGAAAGCACAGCGATACGATGTCTCTGACAAGCAGGGTGCGTATCGCTGTGTTTTTTGCTTTTTGTCAGCATCCTTGCCCTCTCCGTCACGGCTTCGCCGTGCCACCTTGTCCCCTTCTGGCACTTTCGTGCCACCTCCCCCGGCCGGGGGAGTCTTTCAAAGTGAGAGGCTTTGGCATTCCGTGACGTTTTCCAGCAAACGCAAATCAGTTTCATCGAAAACGAAACCTCTTTGCCAAGGGCTCCCCTACAAGGGGAGCTGGCGAGCGATAGCGAGACTGAGAGGTTGGACAAAGGACGCCTTTAGATTGAGCGGAGAACGCAGGTGCTGCTCTGTACAACCTCTCCGTCATCTTCGCTTCGCTCGATGCCACCTCCCCTAGTAGGGGAGGCTCTGGCGAGCCGTCACGTTTTCGATGATTTCGCAGCCGCTCCATTTGGTTTCAGCGAAAACGTCACCTCTTTGCCAAGGGCTCTCCCTTTGGGAGAGCTGGCGCGCCAGCGCCTGAGAGGGCAAGCCCGGCAAAATAAAACACGAAAGCACAGCGATACGATGTCTCTGACAAGCAGGGTGCGTATCGCTGTGTTTTTTGCTTTTTGTCAGCATCCTTGCCCTCTCCGTCACGGCTTCGCCGTGCCACCTCTCCCAAAGTGAGAGGCTTTGGCATTCCGTGACGTTTTCCAGTAAGCCCCAGTCGGTTTCGTCGAAAACGACACCTCCTTGCCAAGGGCTCCCCCTTTGGGAGAGCTGGCGCGCCAGCGCCTGAGAGGGCAAGCCCGGTGAAATTACTCCAGCGGCGTTGCGATACGATGGCTCTGACAAACAGGGCTTGTATCGCTGTGTTTTTTGTTTTTTGTCAGCATCCTTGCCCTCTCCGTCACGGCTTCGCCGTGCCACCTTGCCCCCTTTCGGCACTTGCGTGCCACCTCCCCCGGCCGGGGGAGTCTTTCAAAGTGAGAGGCTTTGGCATCCCGCACCATTTCCGGGAAATCCCGGAAACGGATAAAATTCCAGAAACTCCCGCAAACTCAACCGGTACAGTCATACTTATTTATCCGACCCGCGTCTGTTTTGCACGGGTTAGCAGACACAAATTTGTAACTTTTTGTTGGTGGGGTGCACAAACTTTGGGGGGATACATTGGGCAATCCCTACAAGAAATGGCTGATTTTGGATAGAAACAGCCGCAAATTCCGCTTTTGTGTCCATTTGGACACTTGCATGGACAAGGCCAAATTTGGTAAAATAATGCCAGTGCAAGGGCCGGGTGGCCAGGCGGAAAAATCAGCGCCCCGCCACCGAATGACACCTTTTGCATCCCGGACTGTGTAGGATAGTACCAGCAGCCGGGAACACCCCGCAAAACTGAAAACTTTGGCAAACCTGGCGTGAGCCGGGGACGCAAAGCTTGGAGTCTTTTGTGCTGGCATTCCCCGGAGGGAAACGCCAGAAAACCAGAAGATAGTTCGGCTGCATTCAACACCGCTGTGACAGGCGGGGTGCGGATGCGGCTTTTTTTGTTGCGAGGCATCGGGAATGGACACGACCCCGGACTCTACACCAAAGGAGGGCATGAAAAATGCGTAAAAATCTTGCAAAACACACGGCGAAAAAGCTTCCGCTGGCCAAACGGGTGCTTGCGTTGTGCTTCGCGCTGATTTTCGTGTGCAGCTGTCTGCTGCCCGCCTTTGCAAACGGCACGGGCGCGGAGCTTGAGACGCCGGGCACCGAAGTAGTGGAGGCCGCCGACCCCGGCACGGAGCCGGAACCCATGGATCTCTACGACGAGCCTGTGGCCGTGGCGGACGAGCCCGCGGCGCTGGATGATGACTTCGCCGTGGCGGACGAGCCCGAGGCCATGGATAACGACTTCGCCATGGACGACGAGCCCGCAGCCATGGACGATCAGGTGGAAAAACCCGTCGTGGACGACGAGCCCGCAGCCATGGACGATCAGGTGGAAAAACCCGTCGTGGCCGACGAGCCCGCAGCCATGGACAATGAGGTGGAAAAACCCGTCGAGGGCGGCGAGCCCCCCGTGGCCGATGACACCCCTGCCAAAGAGGGCGCGACGAAGACCACCACCGACGCAAGCGGCAACACCGTCTATGAGTACGACACCAGCGGCACGACGTTCCCCGATGACGACGCGGCCGCGCTCCCCGATGGCGACCAGATGCAGGTGGACGCGGCGTTCTCCATCCCCACCAACATCTACCACTTCTGGCTCAAGAAGATGAGCAGCTACGACCTCGCGGACATCGCCGACGCCGCCAAGACCGCTGAGATGACCGTGGAACAGTATCTGGCCATGTACGGCACCGAGAAAGGCTGCTACCACATCATGACCGCCGCCGACGGCGCGAACCTGAAAGACTATCAGTTCGCAAACCCCACCTCCAACGATGACCCCGAGGGCAACAGCCGCACCTTTGCAGGCTGGTACTACACCGACGATCTGGGCGACGAGCAGGAGTTCGTGTTTGACGAGCACCTGTACGTTTCCGAGGGCACGACCGTGGAAGTCTATGCAAAGTGGACGGACGAGGAAGCCGAGGAAGACGAAGAAGCCGAAGAAACCAAGAAAGATGACCCCGCAGCTGCTCAGAAAGCAAAGTTCAAACAGTGGTATCAGAATCTGATGGACTGCACCAGCGAGTATACGCTGAAATCTCTTGCCGAAGAGTATTTTGCAACAGAGGGTTTCTATACCTACCTTGGTTCTCTGCCCGATGAAGAGCAGGAAGTGCTTTGGAATAAGCTGGAACCTGTAAATCAGCCGAAAGACGATACCGCAGAGTATGAGGAAGAAACTCAGGACGACGGTATTGCACTGCTGAGCATTACGGGAACGGTAAGGCAGATTCACATTGGAAAGAAACTTGTTCTTACAAGTGATTTGTCAAGGCGGTACTACTCAGCAGAACATAGCTGGAGATCGAGTAATCCATTAGTTGCAACGGTGGAAAGCGGCACACAGTATCAGACAGATAAAGCAACCGTAACTGGTGTAGCAGTTGGAACAACGACTATTATCCACACAGTTAAGTGGTACTATTACTCCTATGGTGTTCGGTATGACGATGGAGAGAGCTCTGACAGGTATACTGTTACAGTTGTAGATAATAACACCCAAATTGACTGGTCAGATACAGATAATAATGCGGCAGTATTTGTTTTGAAGACACCTACGAGCACTCCGGAGAGCAACGCCCCGAGTCAATGGGCACCAGATAATAGTGAATGCAAGTGGATTGCTAAAGTGAATACTTATGGTGCAGAGTGGGTGAAAAACGGAAATCAATATAATATTTTGACTTATCCCTCGCAATATGTTACACAGTGGCCAGATGGCACCAAAAACTCCGTCTGGACGCTTACAGAAAATGATACGGATACAAAATATTTTAAAGAGGTCCGCAGTACCATTTTTGACGAGTACAAATCAAGTATTGAGAAAAAAATAAAAGAACAATATCCGGGATTGGCGAATGTCGATTTACAACTTAAAGAATCGGATATCACGAAAATCAAAATTACGCCGTTTAAGATTTCCAGAAACAACGGTACAAATCCGGATAAGCACATTGACTGTCTTATTGACATTACCAGTAATAAAGTCTATGCGGCAAAATTCTGGGTGATGGAGCCGGACGCTACGCAGTATACGCTAAAAGACACGGCTGCATATCTAAATGACTACGATGTTAAAAAGACAAAAGTGACGATTGACAGCACAAAAACAGTTGGTTCTACAACTTATGTGCTCAAGGGCTGGTACAAAGAAAATTCCGCTTATGCCGGTGCTGCTGATGATGCCAATGCTGCAACGACAGAACTTGTTACGACATGGGACTACAAGCCGTCGGCCGATGAACTCGCAGATGGCACGGTCAACTTCTATGCATGGTATGAGCCGGTAAATACGGACTTTACCGTGAAGAAAGAAGTGACCGGCTGGTTCGGCGACAAGACCAAACAGTTTACATTCGCAATCAGCAGTGATGCTGGTACTGTAACTGTAAAAAAGGATGGTGTAGCTGTTACCGATGTAACGAATTTCACGCTTAGTGATGGCGAAACGGTTAAAGTCAGTGGCATTCCGGCAAATACAATCATCACTGTAACAGAAAAGCTTGATGATGCTGGGTATGATACAACAGCATCTGGTTTCAGTCAGGCACAAACTACAACAGAACGAATATTCCGATACAAATTCGTACAGGAAGGTGAAAAGTTTGTTCTGAAACCGGTAGACCAGTATGGCAATGAAACTGGGGATGAAGTCAGCAGTACCACAATCGTTGTGCAGAACGAAAAGAAAGGCGAAATCGACAACGGTGTCCTCCTCGACACCCTCCCCTACATCCTGATCCTCGTGGTCGTCGTGGGCGGCGGCGTGCTGCTCTTCCTCCGGAAACGGAAGAACGACGACGATGAATAAGCCAACTTCCAAGCCAAATAAAATCACGAAAGGAGGTGGATGGATGGCAAAAGAAAAAGCCAAAGGAGGCCCGCAGCCCGCACAGCGCCTGCCCGGCGCGGAGGATGCCTGCATCAGCCAGGAGCAGCTGGAGATCGTGGAATGGTACCGCAAGGTGAAGTTCCGCAAGAACCTGCTCGGCGGCGTGGATGAAGTGCAGATGTGGAAGAAGCTGGAGGAGCTCTACGGCCTGTACGAAAACGCCATCCGGGCCGAGAGGGCAAGGTATAACGCCCTGCTGGAAGCCCACACCCCTCCCGGAGAGAACCATGAGGAGGGATGTTGATGGCGAAAGCCGCAAAAACACTCCCTCCGCAAGACCCGCTCACGGCAGGGCGCAGAGCCCTGCACAAGCGGCGCAACGCCGCGCAGGACCGCCGGGACGCGCTTGGTTTACTGGGCCGGGTGGTGGTGCTGGCGGCAGCCGCGTGGGTGCTGTTCACGCAGGTGTTCCTGCTGACACAGGCCTCCGGCAACAGCATGTTCCCCGCCGTCAAGGACGGCGACCTGCTCATCGGCTACCGGCTGCAGGGCACTTACGCCAAGAACGACGTGGTGCTCTATGAGCAGGACGGCAAGCTCCGGGTGGGCCGTGTCCTGGGCCGCGAGAACGACCTCATCGCACTGGACGATTCGGGAACGCTGATCGTCAACGGCTCGGCCCAGAGCGGCGAGATCCTTTACCCCACCTACGCGAAAGACACCCTCGAGTACCCCTACACCGTCCCCGCGGACAGCGTCTTCATCTTGGGAGACTACCGCACGCAATCCGAGGACAGCCGGGATTTTGGCCCGGTGGCCCTCACCGACGTCAAAGCAAAGGTGATCACCCTGCTGCGGCGGCGGAGCTTGTAAGTTATTGAAAATATTGATATAATATTTAGGAGGAATCCACATGAAACTCAACACTGCGAAAAAACTGACCGCCGGCGCTCTGGCACTGTCCATGATGTTCGCAATGGCAACTCCTGCGTTTGCTACTACTGCGGCTGAGGATGCTCCCGTTCCTTATATTACTAAAAAATATACTGCTACGAATGCTGGTACGGCTTCTCCGAAAGAAACTTTTACCTTTACCGCGAGAGCGACGGATGTTAAAAATGCTGGCGTAAAGGAAGACGGAAGAACACCCATTACAACAGCTGATGCGCCGACGTTGACAATTGAAGCCGCTGATTACGATGCTAGTGGCGCAACGACTGATGGTGCTGCGAAGAATCTGAAAATCACTAAGGATAAGGCTTTCCCCAATGTTGGTATTTATTACTACACTGTGACCGAAGCTGAAAGTGGTAATGCAGGTGTTACGACGCATGCGGGCGCCATGCTGCTGAAAGTTTATGTCATTTATAACGATTCGCGCCTGGAAGAAAAGTATGTTTTCTATAATGGAATGGATTCGACAACTGGTGAAGGCACCACTGGCACTAAGGGCGCTGCAATTGAAAATACTTACTCCGCTGGCTCTCTGGAAGTGAAGAAAGTAGTTACTGGTAATCTGGGCGATAAGAGTAAGCTGTTTAACGTGACCGTTACCTTTACGGCTCCTGATGGCAAGACTGTAGCCGGGGATATTTCGTACGTTGAGGGTGGCGAGAGGAAGACTATCGCACCCAGTGATTGGAAAGACGGTGTTGTGACGAAGAAGATTGCTGTTTCCCACGGCGATACCATTACGTTTACCAATATTCCCTATGATGTGACCTACACTGTGGTTGAGGATGACTACACGGAGACCACTGAGGGTGCTAAGGATTATGATGAGGCCAAGTACGAGTTCTCTGATGAGCACGAGAAAATCGACAGCGCAAATGATACTGTGACCATTACCAACAACAAGGGCGACAACCACATTGACACCGGCGTTATCCTCGACAATGCTCCTTACATCCTGATGCTGGCCGTTGTGGCTGGTGGTGCGATGACTCTGGTCATCAAGAAGCGCCGCGAGGAAGAGTAATTAAACACTCTCTCCGCAAACACTTTTAAGAGCCTCTGGCGATAACAGCAGACCTTGCGGAATGCCAAAGGCTCCCCTACTAGGGGAGCTGTCGAGCGGATGCGAGACTGAGAGGTTGGACAAAGGACGCCTTTCGGCCAAGCGGAACAACGCAGGTGCTGCTCCGTACAACCTCTCCGTCACGGCTTCGCCGTGCCACCTCCCCTAGTAGGGGAGGCTCTGGCAAAGAGGTGACACTCTGCGGCAACCAAATCACTTAATTCGCAATTCTCTTAACAAGAACCAACATCGCAAGCTGACTGGAGGTGGGCTGTATCACTTGGCAACGTGTAGCGCTGCGGACAGCCGACTTCCTGATCAGCGCGGTGGTGGTGCTGTTCCTCCTCACGGCGGGCGCTTACTCCGCTTACGCGCTGTGGGATAACAACCAGGTCTATGCCGCCGTGGATAACGTGCAGGGCGAGCTGCTGCAGTTCAAGCCTGCCGCCGATGGCGAGAACGGCGCCTCCTTTGAGGAGCTGCTGGCCATCAACTCGGACGTGAAAGCCTGGCTCACCTTGGACAACACCGCCATTGATTACCCTGTGGTGCAGGGCGAGAACAATTTCAGCTACATCAACACCGATGTCTACGGCGACTTTGCACTGGCCGGCAGCATCTTCCTGGATTCCGATTGTGATGGCAGCTTCCACGATCCGTATTCGCTGCTGTACGGCCACCACATGGAAAACAGCAAGATGTTTGGAGATCTTGACCTGTACAAGGACGAGGCGTTCTTCAACGAGAACACCACCGGCACGCTGGTCCTGCCCGACCGCACCTACCACTTACAAATTTTCGCCTGTCTGCTGGTGCCCGCGTCCGAGGATGCCATCTTCGACGTGAACCAGTGGGACGCAAACCTGAACGGTCTGCTCGATTTCGCACAGGAGAACGCGCTGCACTTGCACTCTGACACGCTGGACACCGTCCGAGCGCGGGAGGGGGCACAGGTGCTGGCCATGTCTACCTGTTCCACGGAGTTTACCGATGCAAGAACCATTCTTCTGGCGTGGATGACAACGCCGGAGCAGTAAAGGAGGGGATGAAATGAAGATCCGAAAATTCGCGGCGGCGCTGCTGGCACTGGTGCTTTGCCTGAGCCTGAGCCTGCCCGCGGCCTTTGCGGAAGCGCAGCAGCGTGTGGAGCTGAAAAACCTGACGGTCAACGTCAAGTGCACGGGCAATGCCATCCCCGACGAGCAGCTCACCATCCGCCTGACCCCCCGCAAAAAAGCCCCCATGCCCGGCGATGCCGCCGCACTGGAAGCGTTCGTCAACACGGCGGACTGCACCCGTTCCAACGGTTATATGACCACCGCCACATTCCCGGAGACATTCGTCTTCACGGCCCCCGGTACCTATGAGTACGAGGTGGCCCAGCAGAAAGGCGGCTCCCTCAACGGCACTTACGACACCCGCACCATGGTGCTCCGTGTCACCGTGAGCTGGAGCGGCGACACGCTGGTGGCCATGGCCAAGGTCTATGAGGCTGGCCAGTCCTCCAATGACAAGGAAGACAGCATCCTGTTCACCAACACGTTCAACAACTCCGCCCCGGACGACCCGTACGATCCGCCGTATATCCCGGGTGACCCCTACATCCCGGACCCGAAGCCCACGCCTGTGGTGCCTACCCCGGAGACCCCGGTGAACCCGCCGGTTCTGGACGCGCGGCCGGATACCACCCCCACGGTGTCCACGGTGCCCACGGTGCCCGCCGCGGAAACGCCCGTCAATCCTCCGGTGGCTGACGCGCGTGCCCCCAAGCTGATCCAGACCGGACAGCTCAACTGGCCCGTGCCGGTGCTGGCAGGGCTGGGCACCCTGTTCCTGGCGGCTGGCGTGATCCTCCTCACCAAGAAGAAAGAGGATGACAATGCGTAAAGCATCCCCGGGCGTCATCTGTGTCCTGCTGGGAGTCGTCCTGCTGCTGGCGGCGCTGGGCCTCTACGGCTACAACCGCTGGGAGGACGCTCAGGCCGGTGCGGAAGCCCAGACCGTCGTACAGGATCTACAGGAAAAAGTCGTTGAACAAACGCAGAGCGCGGCCTCGGCTCCCGCCATCGACACCAGCTCCCTTGACCCGGAGCTGCCCGTGGTGGAGCTGGACGGCTACGAATATGTGGGTACTGTCTCCATCCCCGCCATTGGCATCGACCTGCCGGTGATGAGCGAGTGGAGCTACCCCAAACTCAAAATTTCCCCCTGCCGCCAGTTCGGCTCCTCCCGCACCGATGATCTCGTCATCGCAGCGCACAACTACGAGTCGCATTTCGGCAAGATCGGCACCCTCGCCCTGGGCGATGAGGTCCGTTTCACCGACATGGACGGCATCGAGAACCACTACACGGTTTCTGCCATTGAAGTCCACGACCCCACCGATGTGGAGGCCGTGGAGCACAGCGGCCACGACCTGGTGCTGTACACCTGCACCTACGGCGGCAAGACCCGCATCGTCGTCTTCTGTGACAGAAGCAATTGAAGACATTCCCGGATTCCATTCCCGCACCCCCGCACCGGAGACGCCCGGTGTGGGGGATTTGTTTTTGTGGGGACGAAACCTCTCCGTCATCTTCGCTTCGCTCGATGCCACTGTCCCCTTTCGGCACTTGCGTGCCACCTCCCCCGGCCGGGGGAGTCTTTCCTAGTAGGGGAGGCTTTGGCATTCCGTGACGTTTTCCGGCAAACGCAAATCAGTTTCATCGAAAACGAAACCTCTTTGCCAAGGGCTCCCACTTTGGGGGAGCTGGCGCGTCAGCGCCTGAGAGGGCAAGCCCGGTGAAATTACTCCAGCGGCGTTGCGATACGATGGCTCTGACAAGCAGGGTGCGTATCGCTGTGTGTCTGGCTCTTTGGCAGCATCCTTGCCCTCTCCGTCTGCTCCGCAGACACCTCTCCCAAAGTGAGAGGCTTTGGCATTCCGTGACGTTTTCCGGCAAACGCAAATCAGTTTCATCGAAAACGAAACCTCTTTGCCAAGGGCTCCCACTTTGGGGGAGCTGGCGCGTCAGCGCCTGAGAGGGCAAGCCCGGTGAAATTACTCCAGCGGCGTTGCGATACGATGGCTCTGACAAGCAGGGTGCGTATCGCTGTGTGTCTGGCTCTTTGGCAGCATCCTTGCCCTCTCCGTCTGCTCCGCAGACACCTCTCCCAAAGTGAGAGGCTTTGGCATTCCGTGACGTTTTCCAGCAAACGCAAATCAGTTTCATCGAAAACGACACCTCTTCGCCAGAGGCTTTGTGCATATCCCCAATTCACACAGGCATATACTATACGGACACAACCAAATGGGTGGGAGGGAACGGTATATGTTTGTGGTAACGCTGAAAAAGGCCGGGCTCAAAAAGGTGGGCGTCGGCGTGATATGCTGTGCGTTGGTGGTGTTCAGCGCGGTGCTGGGGCGGTACATCAGCGGGCGGAGCGTCATGGCGGCCGCCGCGGCCAGCGGCAACAAGATCGAGAGCGCCCAGGACATCCAGACCTGGTTCACCGGCTATGGGCTGGACGTGGACGCGGCCACCATCGCCGCCGATAAGGTCAAGATCCCCCGCAGGTGGGACGACAGTTTTTCGGCATTCAACGGGGTGGTGCAGCAGAGCGGCATGGACCTGACCCGCTACAAGGGCAAGACCGTGGAAAAATGGACGGCCCTGCTGCCCGCCGTGAGCAAGGGCGACACCATGAGCTATGGCGTGCTGCTGGTGTACAAGAAAAAGGCCATCGGGGCCTACCTGCTGGAGAAGCCCTCCGGCGTCGTCACCGGCCTGAAAGACGCCCAGACCGCTATGGCCATGCAGGAGGCCACGGAAGTCTCAGGGGAAGATTTCAGCGGCGATTGGGGCGAGCGCCATGACGAGGAGCTCGGCGCCTCCGGGCAGGCCATGGAGACCTCGGGCGAGGATTTCAGCGGGGACTGGGGCGAGCGCCATGACGAGGAGCTGAACGCCTCCGGGCAGAGCCAGCAGACCTCCGGCGAGCCCGAGACGCCTCTGCCGGAAGCGGCCCGCTATACGGACCTTCCGCTGGACGCCGAGGGGTACCCTGTCGAGTGAGTGGGAAAGTGAACAAAAGTCTTTCCCAAAAGCAGAAAATTGTGCAATGATGGTACTTTTGATAAAAGATTATGTTCAATTATACCAAAATTTTCGCGGAAAAATCGGCAATATGAAAGGGTGCAAAAAGAACGACTAAGGTTTATAATAGGAGTAGTAACATCCCGCAATAAACCAGGGTTTTTATTGCAGACGGGGCCGCGCGGCTGGCCCGTTCCGTGGATGGATGAGTAAGGAGAAAATGATTATGAAAGAATTCCAGTATACCGTTAAGGATGCATGCGGCATCCACGCACGTCCCGCCGGCCTGCTCGTGAAGCTGGTCAAGGGCTACGCAAGCACCGCCACCCTTGAAAAGGGCGGCAAGACCTGCGACCTGCGCAAGCTGATGGCTCTGATGGGCATGGGCGTCAAGCAGGGCGATACCGTTACCGTAAAAGTGGAGGGCGACGATGAGGCCGCTGCCGCAGAGGCGATCCAGAAGTTCCTGAGCGAGAACGTCTGATCGCGCGTAATGTCGTGATGAGAAGCCCTCGCGGGAGACTGCGGGGGCTTTTTCGTTCCCAGACGCAAGAGATTTGAGTGATAAGGAGAAATGAACGATGCAGGTGGGTACCGGTAAAAGCATTCTGAACGGCATTGCCATTGGCAAGCTGAAACTCTACAAGAAAAAGAACACGACCATCTCGGTGGCCGAAGTGGCCGACACCGCCGCGGAGATCGAGCGTTTTGAGGACGCCCGGGCCAAGGCTATCGACCAGCAGACCGCCCTGTACGAGAAAGCCCTTGCCGAGGCAGGCGAGGACATCGCCGAGGTGTTCAACATCCACGCCATGATGCTGGATGATGACGACTTCGTGGACGCCATCAAGGAGATCATCAACGGCCAGCGCCGCTGCGCCGAGTATGCCGTCAAGACGGCAGGCGACAACCAGGCCGCCGTGTTTGCCGCCATGGACGACCCCTATCTGCAGGCCCGCAGCGCCGATGTCATCGACATCGCGCAGGCCATGCTGGATATTTTGCAGGGGGTGGACAACGCCAGCCTGCAGGGCACCGAGCCCAGTATCCTTGTGGCGGACGACCTGGCCCCCTCGGAGACGGTCCGGATGGACAAGAGCCTGCTGCTGGGCTTCATCACCCGGGAGGGCAGCTCCAACAGCCACACGGCCATCCTGGCCCGCAGCATGAACATCCCTGCCCTGATCCAGTGCAAGGATATCCAGGACGACTGGGACGGCAAGATGGCCGTGGTGGACGGCTACAACGCCTGCGTGTATGTGGACCCCACCCCCGACCTGCTCCAGAGCCTCCGCGCCCGCCAGAAAGAGGATCAGAAAAAGCAGGTCCTGCTGCAGGAGCTCAAGGGCAAGCCCAACACCACGCTGGACGGCAAGACCATCAACGTGTATGCAAACATCGGCGGCATGGGCGATGTGGGTGCCGTGCAGCAGAACGACGCCGGCGGCGTCGGCCTGTTCCGGACAGAATTCGTCTACCTCAACTGCAAGGACTATCCCACCGAGGATTACCAGTTTGAGGCGTACAAGCAGGTGGTGGAGAGCCTGGCCCCCAAGAAGGTAGTCGTCCGCACCTGTGACATCGGCGCGGACAAGACCGTGGACTATATGCAGCTGGACCACGAGGACAACCCCGCTCTGGGCTACCGCGCCATCCGCATCTGCCTGACCCGGAAAGACTTCTTCAAGACCCAGCTGCGGGCCTTGCTGCGGGCTTCCGCTTACGGCAACATGAGCATCATGTTCCCCATGATCACCAGCCTGCGGGAGCTGCAGGACGCCAAGGCCGTGCTGAACGAGTGCCGCGCGGAGCTCACCGCCGAGGGCGTCAAGTTTGACCAGAACCTCGAAGTGGGTACCATGATCGAGACCCCCGCCGCCGTCCTCATTGCGGACGATCTGGCCGAGGAGTGCGATTTCTTCTCCATCGGCACCAACGACCTCACCCAGTACACCTGCGCGCTGGACCGCCAGAACGCAAAGCTGGAGCCGTTCTTTGACCCGCATCACCCCGCCGTGCTCAAGGCCATCAAGATGACCATTGACGCCGGTCACCGCCACAATATCTGGGTGGGCATCTGCGGCGAGCTGGGCGCGGACACCGCCCTGACCGAAACATTCCTCCGCATGGGCGTGGACGAGCTCTCGATGAACGCCAAGAGCATCCTGCCCGTCCGCAAGATCGTCCGCAGCCTCGATCTGAGCAAGCCCTCGGCCAAGCAGGTCTGAGCCCCCCTGAAACCAGAAACTTCCACCCCCCGGTGAGGCATTCCCGCCCCGCCGGGGGGATTGTTATCTGGGGGATCTGGCTTAAGGAGAAGAAAATTCACAAAAACACTTTAAAACCGTGAAGTGCTGTGCTATACTGAACAAGACGTGGCTGCCGCGGCAGCCGGGAGGTACACTATGACTCAATTTCTGATCCGCTGCTTCATCAAGCGCCCGGATGATGTGAAAGACGCCGCTGTCCGCACGGCCTACGGCAATCTGGCCAGTCTGGTGGGCATGGCCTGCAATATCCTGCTCTGTATCGGCAAGCTGCTGGCAGGCACCCTGTTTGGCTCCATCGCCATCATGGCGGACGCCCTGAACAACCTGTCGGATGCCTCGTCCAATGTGGTCAGCCTCATTGGCTTCCGGCTGGCGGCCAAGGCCCCGGATGCGGAGCACCCCTACGGCCACGCCCGGTACGAGTATCTGGCGGGCCTCGTGGTCAGCGTCACCATTCTGGCCATCGGCCTCTCGCTGCTGAAAGAATCGGCTCTGAAAGTACTCCACCCCACGCCGGTGGTGTTCAGCTGGCTCAGCATCGGGGTGCTGGCGGCGTCCATCCTCGTCAAGCTCTGGCTGAGCGGCTTCAACCGCGCCGTGGGCAAAAAGATCAACTCGGAGACCCTGATGGCTACCGCCGCCGACAGCCGCAACGATGTGCTGACCACCGGAGCGGTCCTCCTTTCCACCATCCTGTGCAGCCTGACGGGCTACGGCATCATGGATGGCATTATGGGCGTGGGCGTGGCGGCGTTCATCCTCTGGTCCGGATGGGGCCTGGTGATGGATACCCTGAGCCCGCTGCTGGGCGAGAGCCCCAGCCCCGAGCTGGTGGAGCACATTGAGCGGACCGTCATGAGCTATCCCGGGGTACTGGGCATGCATGACCTCATGGTCCACGATTACGGCCCCGGGCACCAGTTCGCCTCCCTGCATGTGGAGTTCCCGGCCGAGACCGACCCGCTGACGGCCCATGACGTCATCGACAACATCGAGAACGACTTTCTCAAAAAAGACCGGCTGCAGGTCACCATCCATTACGACCCCATCGTCACGGCGGACGCGTCGGTGGGGGTGCTGAGGGCCCGTTTGCAGGAACATGCCCGCCAGCTGGACCCGCAGCTCTCCATCCACGATCTGCGGATCGTGCCGGGGGACAGCCACACCAATGTTCTGTTTGATCTGGTGTTCCCGGCGGGATACACCGGGGACATCGACCAGATGCTGGCAAAGATGTGCCAGTTCGTCAAAGAGCAGGACCCGAAATACTGCTGCGTCGTCAAGGTAGAGCAGAGCTATGCGTCTGCACTGCCGGACAAGAAATAAAAGAGATCCGAAAAGCGAGAGGGGAATGATAATGCTGAACGAAACCTACCGCGCGATGCTGGCCCATAAGAGCGTGATCCGTGAGACCTTTATGTACGGCAAACAGCGGGCTGCCGAGATCGGCTATGAGAACGTGTTTGACTACTCGCTGGGCAACCCCAGCGTGCCCTGCCCGCCGCGGTTTACGGCGGCCATGCAGGACCTGCTGGCCACGGAGGAGCCCATTGCCCTCCACGGCTACTGCCCCAGCCAGGGCGACCCGGGGTTCCGCACCGCCGCGGCAGCCCATCTGGCCAAAACGTTCGGCCTGCCCTATGAGCAGAAGCATATTTTCCCCACCACGGGTGCCGCGGGCGCCATTGCCCACGCCATCCGCGCCGTAACCAAGCCCGGCGACGAGGTGCTGACGTTCGCACCCTATTTTTCGGAGTACGGGCCCTACGTCCGGGGAACGGGTGCCGTGCTGAAAGTGGTGCCACCCCAGCCGCCCACGTTCCAGCCCAATCTGGACGCCTTTGAGGAGATGCTGACCGAGAATGTCACCTGCATCCTCATCAATACCCCCAACAACCCCACGGGCGTGGTTTACTCGGCGGAGACCCTGACCCGGCTGGCCGAGATCCTGACCGCCAAGAGCAAGGAGTACGGCCACAACATCTTCCTCGTCAGCGACGAGCCTTACCGGGACATCGTTTTTGACGGCAAGACCGTGCCTTACCCGGCGGCATTCTACCCCCACACCCTGACCTGCCTCTCGTTCTCCAAGACGCTGAGCCTGCCCGGCGAGCGTCTGGGCTATGTGGCGGTCAACCCGGCCTGCGAGGGGGCGGACATCCTGGTGGATATTCTGGCCCAGATCTCCCGCTTTACGGGCCACAACTGCCCGCCCAGCATCATCCAGAAAGCCGTCAGCCGCTGCCTGGATGCCACCAGCGACCTCTCTGTCTACGAGACCAACAGGAACCTGCTGTACGACAAACTCACCGAGCTGGGCTTTGAGGTGGAGCGCCCCGGCGGCACGTTCTACATCTTCCCCAAGGCGCTGGAAGAAGACGCCAACGCGTTCTGCATGAAAGCCCGGGAGTTTGACCTGTTGCTGGTGCCCAGCGATACGTTTGGTGTCAAGGGCTATGTGCGCTTTGCCTACTGCATCGACACCGAGAAAGTCAAGCGGAGCCTGCCCGCCCTCGAAAAGCTGGCGGCAGCATACCGCAAGTAACTGCAAACGCTTTGATCCAAAATAAAACCTCTCAGGCCGCGCTTTGGCGCGTCCGGCCGTCCTCCCTTTGTCGCTAGCGCGACATCTCCCTCCGGCCGGAGGGAGTCTTTCTTATCAGGGGAGCCCAATCGAGGAAACAGGAGGGCAAAATGCAGCACCCACTTTCCGAATACCCCCGCCCGGCGCTGCGGCGGGACAGCTTTGAGTCCCTGAACGGCCCGTGGCAATACGCGTTTACCAAGGCGGCACAGTTCCCCACGGCGTGGGATGGGACCATCCGGGTGCCCTACTCGCCCGAGGCTCCGGCTTCCGGAGTGGGGCGGACGCTGCAGCCCGGGGAGTGGCTCCACTACCACCGCGGCTTTACGCCCCCGGCGGGGCAGGGCGGACGGGTGCTGCTCCACTTCGGAGCGGTGGACTACGCCTGCGCCGTGGAGGTCAACGGCCATCTGGCCGGCGGCCACAGGGGCGGCTACTGGCCCTTTACGCTGGACATCACCGATTCTTTGCGGCCGGGCCGCAACACCCTCTGGGTGGCCGTGCAGGACCCCACCGGGAATGGCACCCAAGCCCGGGGCAAGCAGACCCTGACCCCCGGCGGGATGTTCTACCATGCCCAGAGCGGCATCTGGCAGACCGTCTGGCTGGAGCGGGTGCCGGACAATTACATTACGGAGCTGACGGTCACCCCGGACTACGATGCCCGGACCGTGACGGTAAAAGCCCACACGGCCCAGCCCGGCGGGGCAAAAAACCTCTGGGCTGTGGTGCGGGCCGGGGGCGTGACCATTGCCGAGGACTGGGGCGGCGACGAGGCCGACCAGGACGGCGAGGTGACGCTGAACATCCCGGAGAAACATTTCTTTCCGTGGAGTCCGGACAGCCCGTTCCTCTACGACCTGACCGTGGGTACCACCCAGGGGGACGAAGACGGTTTTGATACCGTGCACAGTTATTTTGCCCTCCGCAAATGGAGCTGTGAGCCGGACGCGAAAGGCATCCTGCGCTTCTGCCTCAACGGAAAGCCCATCCTCCTCAACGGCCTGCTGGACCAGGGCTACTGGCCGGAGGGGCTGTATACCCCGCCCTCGGACGCGGCGGTGGTGCACGAGCTGGAGCAGGTCAAGGAGCTGGGCTTCAACCTGCTGCGCAAGCACGCCAAGATCGAGCCGCAGCGGTGGTACTACCACTGCGATAAGCTGGGCCTCATCGTCTGGCAGGATATGGTGAACGGCGGCGGGAAGATGAACCAGTGGTACGTCACCTACCTGACCAACGCCCTGCTGCCCCTGCTCCGCCATACACCCGACGCAAAGCCCCTGTGGGGGCTGCTGGGGCGCGAGACGGAAGCCAGCCGGGAAAGTTATCAGACCGAATTAAAAGCCACTGTAGAGGCTCTGCGGTGCCACCCCTGCATCGGGTGCTGGGTGCCGTTCAACGAGGGGTGGGGGCAGTTTGATGCCCGCGCCGCCACGGCGGCCCTCCGGGCGCTGGATGACACCCGCCTGATCGACGAAGCCAGCGGCTGGTACGACCAGGGCGGGGGAGATGTGGACTCCCGCCACAATTACTTCTACCCGCTCCGCATCCGGCCCGGCGGGCGGACGGTGGCCCTGAGCGAGTACGGCGGCATTGCCTGGCCCATGCCCGGCCACGAGCCGCCCGGCAAGACCTACGGCTACGGCACCGCCAAAGACAAAGCCGACCTGACCAAACGCTATAAAATGCTGCAATGGAAGACCATTCTGCCCCAGCTGGGGCGGGGCCTCTCGGCGCTGGTGTACACCCAGCTGACCGACGTGGAGGACGAGGTGAACGGCCTGTTTACCTACGACCGCGCGGCCCTCAAGCCGGAGGCCGCTGCCGTCCGCTCCTGCAATGCGGCGCTGGCGGCGGAGTTTGCAAAGGTGACTGCAAAATAAGAGAGTAAAAACAGCGCCCTGCTCTGGAGAAGCTTCTCCGGGCAGGGCGCTGTTGTGCTTTTACGAAACTTATTTGTTGACGATCTTGGTCATGGGCAGTTTGTTCATGGCCGAGGTGTCGAGGTGGTTCTCCAGGGAGGCACCGGAATCACTCAGTGCGGTCTTCAGCTCACTGGTCTTCATGTCGGTGATGACCTGATCCCGCAGGTCGTCCAGCGAGGCAACGCTCAGCGGGTCCACTCGCAGGGCCAGCATCATGGCATAGCTGGAATACTGCACGGCGGCCGCCTGCCCGTAGGCAAGGTTCCGGATGGTATCGGCGGAACCGCTCTGGGTGAACGTGGAGTCCAGCGTGGAGGAGCCCAGCAGCTCGGTCTGAACATTGGTGTCGGAGGGGGTGCTGCCCAGCACGGCGTAGATGTCCGGCAGGGCGGAAGAGACAGCCTGAGTGAACGTGGACAGCTGCAGGTCCGTGTTGTCGGTGGGGGCATTGGCGGTATAAGTGTCCACTGCGGTCTGTGCCAGAGAGAGCATCTGGGCTTTCTGGTCGTCATCCGCAAAGGCATAGGTGCTGGTGTTGTAGAGCGGGACAACGTAATAAGCCAGTTCCACCATGTTGTTTTCCAGATGCTCCGTCAGGTCGGCGTCCGAGACGGGGGTCTCGCCGCCGTTGCCATAAACGAGGGTCAGCAGGTCGTTGCTCTTGAGCAGGATGCGCTCAAAGTGCTGCACGGTCTCCAGCCCGATGCCGTTGGCCTTGTAGGTGTCGCCGTACTGGTCCATCAGCTGCTGGGCGTAGCTGTCGGCCTGCTGTTCCTCTTCGGCGGTCAGCTGGCCGCCCAGCTCGTCAAAGCGCAGCTCAATGGCGGCGTAGGTCTGCAGGTTCTCCAGCGTTTTCCGGGCGACATAATCGCTGACGGTGGCCGTCTCGCCGCTGTCGCTGTCCACGGTGATGGTCTGCTTCAAAAAAGCTTTCACACTGGCGGCGTCCTGGTCGGAGGAAGCGAGGTCGGCGGCTTTCTGGTAGGCGTCGTACTGGGCCAGCAGATACAGGCCGGAGGAGATCTCGTAATCGCCGAGGGAACCCACGGTGTCCGGGGTGGAGATGACACAGCCTGCCAGGCTGACCACCAGGGCCAGCGCGCAGACCAGTGCAAGAAGTTTCTGTTTCATAGTTGGTTGCTCCTGAAATTTATTTTTGGTTTTTCACAGGCTTGGGCTCGTTTAAAATCTCGCCCATGGCCTTGAGGATCCTTTGCAGCAGCTCCAGCGGCTTTTCGTCGGGCTGGAGGGTGACAGAGAGATAGGGCTTGGCCCCGGCCCCTGCCGTGACCCGGCCATTGAATGCGATGAGCAGGCCCCGGATCATGCCAAGGTCCAGCTCCTCCACCTGCAGCAGCAGGGTGTCTTTCTTCTGGGTGACCTCGTACACGCCCACGGCGGCGGCCTGCACCCGGACGAGGGAGACATTGACCAGATCGCTGACCGAGGGAGGCGGGTCGCCGTAGCGGTCAATGAGCTCGTCCAGCACATCGGCGGCGTCCTCGGGGGTCTGGATGGCGGCAATGCGTTTGTAGGCTTCGATGCGGCCCGGCCCATCCGCGATATACTTTTCGGGGATGAACGCATCCACCCGCAGGTCCACCAGGCACTCGCTCTTGTCCCGCTGGAGCGGTTCGCCCTTGGCCCGGGCGATGGCCTGATTCAGCATCTTGACATAGAGGTCATAGCCCACGGCCTCCATGTGGCCGTGCTGGCTATGGCCCAGCAGGCTGCCCGCACCGCGAATTTGCAGATCGCGCATGGCGATGCGGAAACCGGAGCCGAACGCGGTGAACTCCCGGATGGCGGAGAGCCGCTTCTGAGCAATGTCCGAGAGGGTCTTGTCCCGGCGGAACGTGAAGTAGGCGTAGGCCTTGCGGCCGGAACGGCCCACGCGGCCTCTTATCTGGTACAGCTGGGCCAGGCCCATCCGGTCGGCGTCCTCAATGATGAGGGTGTTGCAGTTGCGCACGTCGATGCCGGTTTCAATGAGGGTGGTGCAGACGAGGATGTCGATCTCGCCGTTGAGCAGGTGCTGCCAGACGGGGTTGAGTTCGTCCTCGGTCATCTTGCCGTGGGCGATGCCCACCCGGGCGCCGGGCACCATCTGGCTGACATGGGCGGCGGTGGATTCAATGTTGTCCACCCGGTTGTGCAGATAGTAGACCTGCCCGCCCCGGGCCAGCTCTTTCTTCATGGCCTCGGCCAGGATGACATCGTTGTACTCGAGGACGAATGTCTCCACGGGCTGGCGCTCAAAGGGCGGCTGCTCAATGGTGGAGAGGTCGCGGATGCCGCTCATGGCCATGTTCAGGGTGCGGGGGATCGGTGTGGCCGAAAGGGTGAGCATATCCACCCCGATGAAGTTTTCTTTCAGCTTTTCTTTATGCTTGACGCCGAACCGCTGCTCCTCATCAATGATGACAAGGCCCAGGTCGTGGAAGCGGACGTCCTTGGAGAGAAGGCGGTGGGTGCCCACCACGATGTCCACACTGCCGGCCTGCAGGCCCCGCAGGGTCTCTTTCTGCTGCTTGGCGGTGCGGAAGCGGGACATCATCTCCACTTTGACCGGGAACGCCTCCATCCGGGAGAGGATGGTGTTGTAGTGCTGCCAGGCCAGCAGGGTGGTGGGGGCCAGAATGGCGCACTGCTTACCACCCATCACGCACTTGAACGCGGCCCGCAGGGCCACTTCCGTTTTGCCCACGCCCACGTCGCCGCAGAGCAGGCGGTCCATGGGGTAGGTTTTTTCCATATCCTTTTTGATCTCCGCCGTGGCGTTGAGCTGGTCGTCGGTCTCGTCGTACTCAAAGCGGGTCTCAAAATCGCTCTGCCAGTCGCCGTCCGGCGGGAACGCGTAGCCCTGTGCCTGTCGGCGGCGGGCGTAGAGCTCAATGAGCTCCTGAGCCATCTCCTCGGTGGCCTTTTTGACCTTGGCGCGGGTGCGCTGCCACTCGGCACCGCCCAGCTTGGCCAGCTTGACCTTTTCTTCATCGCCAGGGGCGGTGTAGCGGGAAAGCAGGTCCAGCTGGGTGACGGGCACATACAGCACGTCGGAGCCGGAATACTGCACTTTGAGGTAATCTTTGGTGGCACCCTGCACTTCCAGCCGCTGGATGCCTGCGTACATGCCGATGCCGTGGCTCTGGTGCACCACATAATCGCCGGGCTTGATGTCCGAAAGGCTGGACAGGGCGTTTTTGTTCTTTTTGCGTTTCTTGGCGGCCTCGCTGGCTTCATCCAGACCATGGCGGCGGGAAGAGAGGACCGCCACATGGGCAAAGGGAAACGTGCACCCGGCCGTCAGGTGGCCGGGCAGGATCTGCACCAGCCCTTTGGCGGGGCGGACGTCCCGGCTCATGCTGACCGCATAGCCTTGATCGGCCAGGTCCCGGGTGAGGGCGGCAGCGCCCTTGGGGGTGCCTGCGAACAGCGCGATGGCATAGCCCTGCTCCACCAGCGGGTCCAGATCTTCCCGCAGGGAGGCCAGGTCGCCGCCCCAGTTGGGGGCCGCGAAAGCCTCCGCGTTGATGAGGTCTTTCAGCTTGAACTCGTTCATGCCGCGCAGGAAGTTCTCGCACAGCAGGGTGCTCTGTTTCTGGGCGGCAATGGCCAGGTCGTCCATGGTCTGGTAGAGCACATCCAGCCCGGGGCAGATGACGCCCTCTTCCAGCAGGCCGGTGAGCTCTTCGCCCCGGCGGAACTCGGTGGCTTTCTGAGCATCCCGGATGCCGCCTACCTCATCCAGCACAAAGATGGGGCCGGTGAGGTGGTCCAGCAGGGTGGCGGGGACAGCGTACCGCAGGCCGTAGTATTTGTCCATGGCCTCGGGCATCAGGCCGGAATCCAGCTGGGCCAGATCAGCCTCCATGGCCTTTTCCAGCGCTGCCCGGTGTTTGCCGCGGGCCTTTTTCCAGGCGTCGCGGAGGGCCTCCGCCGTCTGTACCGTGTTGCCGAACAGCACCTCGCGGGCGGGGGAGAGATAGATCTTTTCCAGCGAGCCGTCCCGGCGCTGGGTGAGCAGGTCGAACGATGCCAGCGAGTCGATCTCGTCATCCCAGTACTCCACACGGGCGGGTTGGCGCATGTCCGGCGCGTAGATGTCCACAATGTCGCCCCGGACGCTGAACTGGCCCGGGCCATCCACCTGGCTGCGGCGGACATACCCGGCGGCAAACAGCCGCTCCACCAGCGCCTCCCGGTTGTAGACCATGCCGGGCTTGAGGGTGAGGGTATTCTTTAAAAATTCGTCCCGGGGGACGGTGTATTGCAGCAGGGCCTCGGCGGGGACACAGACGGCATTCAGCCGCCCGCCCGCCAGCTGGCCCAATACAGAAAGACGGCGGTACTCGTACTCGCGGCCCGCGCCCTCCACGGGGCGGAGCATGAAATCCCGGGGCGGGAAGACCGCTGCCGTCAGGCCCAGGGCCTTGAGGTCTTCCGCAAAGTGGGTGGCCTCGGCCTCGCCCGGGGTCACGATGCAGAGCACCCGGCCCAGGTCTTTTTGCAGGGCGGCGTACAGCAGGGCGCGGCCCGCCGGGGGCAGGCCAAACAGGGCTGCCGGGCCCGGTGCAGCCAGGCTGGCAGCGATCTTCTGATATTCAGGCGTGGCCTTTAACAGTGCCTCGTACATCGTAGACCTCCTCTCTGATGAAGAACCTCTCCGTCATCATCGCTTCGCTTGATGACACCTCTTTGCCAAGGGCTCCCACTTTGGGGGAGCTGGCGCGTCAGCGCCTGAGAGGGCAAGCCCGGTGAAATTACTCCAGCGGCGTTGCGATACGATGGCTCTGACAAGCAGGGTGCGTATCGCTGTGTGTCTGGCTCTTTGGCAGCATCCTTGCCCTCTCCGTCTGCTCCGCAGACACCTCTCCCAAAGTGAGAGGCTTTGGCATTCCGTGACGTTTTTCAGCAAACGCAAATCAGTTTCATCGAAAACGACACCTCTTTGCCAAGGGCTCCCCTGTTAGAGGGGCTGTCGAGCGGATGCGAGACGGAGAGGTTTATCCATTATATTTACTCTGAGCGAAGCCAAGCTTGCCGTCCATGATGAGTTTGGCGGCGGCTTCCATGTCCGGGTAGCGGTCGGTCATCGCTTTGACATCCTCAGGCGGGAACTTGCCCAGTACCCAGGCGGCAAGGTCGTAATCCGGGTGGGGCTTGGCACCCACGCCAAGACGGATGCGGGGGAAGTTTTCCCCGCCCAGCCGGGCGATAATGCTCTTGAGGCCGTTGTGCCCGCCTGCCGAGCCGGAGGGCCGGATGCGGAGCTTGCCGGGGGCCTGGGTGATGTCGTCGCACAGGACGATGACATGGTCGGCCGGGATCTTGAAGAAACCTGCCAGCGGGGCGATGGAGTCGCCCGAGAGGTTCATGTAGGTCAGAGGCTTGAGCAGGACGACCTTGTGGCCCTCCACTTCGCCCTGGCCCCACAGGCCCTGAAATTTGCTCTTGTTGACCGAGATGCCCCACTTGGCGGCGAGGGCGTCCAGCGCGGCAAAGCCCGCGTTGTGGCGGGTGCCGTCGTATTTGGCTTCCGGATTGCCGAGGCCGGCAATGAGCCAGATGTCGTTTGCAGTTGTCATGGTGTTGCTTGCCTTTTCACTTTCTCTAATAATGTGTGGTACAGTTTTTCAGTATAGCATAGATGGGTGAAAAAAACAAACAAAACGCCCGCCGAAACCACGTCCCGACAGGCGTTTTGCAAAAGTTTACTGATTCTGCTCTTTTTCCAGCTTCTGTTTCTTGGCGATGTAGGCCTCCATCTTGGGCTCGGCCCAGCCGTCCAGATTGGTCTGGCGCTCCCGGGCGATGCCCAGCGCCTGCGCGGGCACGTCTTTGGTGATGGTGCTGCCGGCGGCCGTGTAGGCTCCGTCGCCGATCTTGACCGGAGCCACCAGATTGGTGTTGCAGCCGATGAAGCAGTAATCGCCGATGGTGGTGCGGAACTTATCTTTGCCGTCGTAGTTGCAGGTGACGGTGCCGCAGCCGAAGTTGCAGTACTTGCCCACATCGCTGTCGCCGATGTAGGTCAGGTGGCTGACCGTGTTGCCCCGGGCAAAGTTGGAATTCTTGGTCTCCACATAGGCACCCAGATGGACGCCGTAATCGGTGACGGTGTTGACCCGCACATGGGTGAACGGCCCGATGTTGTTGTGGGGGCCCAGATGACTGCCGTACACCTGGCTGGCGTTGACGGTGGTGCCCTCGTCTACGGTGCTGTCCTCGATGAGGCTGTTGGGGCCGATGACGCAGCCCGCGCCGATGACGGTTTTGCCTCGCAGGATGGTGCCGGACAGGATCTTTGCCCCGGGGGCGATGACGACGCTCTCGTCGATCTCTACGGTACGGCTCTCGATCATAACGCCGTTTGCAATGTGGCGCAGCAGCACTTCTTCACGCTTTGCCTCGGCAGCATCCAGCCGCGCGCGGGCGGCGGAAAAATCGGAATTCATAAAAATACCTCCTCCGGAATGCCCAACTGAGCGACAAACTCGGCCAGAAAGGGCAGTGAGACGGAATGCGACAAATTGAATGGATAGTAAGTTGTATCCAACAAGCGAGAAAAACAACGAAAAATGAGAAAATACTCTCGAAATTCTTCCCATTCTATATTAGCGTAAAAGTGAGTGAAATGCAAGAGATTGCACAAAATTTATCAATTAAATTTGGCGCTTTGACCGATGGAATGACCCGGGATTTCTGGTATAATAGTTTAGCATTCACAATAACAAATGTTCATCGTGACCAAAGACAGAGCAAACGATGAGACCGCCGGAGCGTTGCGCCGGAGGCCACCAATTGGGAGGTAAAGAACGCATGAGCAAAAAGTATTTGTACTACTTCAGCGAGGGCAACAAGGCCTTCGGCGGCGACAAGACCACCATGAAGAACATTCTGGGCGGCAAGGGCGCCGGTCTGGCAGAGATGACTGCCGCCGGTATGCCGGTGCCTCAGGGCTTCACCATTACCACGGAGGCCTGCACCCAGTATTATGCAGACGGCCGTCAGATCAACGATGAGATCACTGCGGATATCTTCGAGCACGTCAAGGGCCTGGAGGAGATCACCGGCAAGAAGTTTGGCGATAACGCAAACCCCCTGCTGGTCTCCGTCCGTTCCGGCGCGCGTCAGTCCATGCCCGGCATGATGGACACCATCCTGAACTTGGGCCTGAACGACGAGGCTGTTGAGGGCCTGGCCAAGAAGACCAACAACCCCCGCTTTGCATACGACTGCTATCGCCGTTTCGTGCAGATGTTCGCCGACGTCGTCATGATGGTCCCGAAGAGCCTGTTCGAGG